>Ga0209379_10000746_pt1 | contig 23995 bp, 27 predicted proteins | sample tdDd001_FD_187124 | JGI IMG/M metagenome (GOLD analysis project Ga0209379, IMG submission 187124) | Marine sediment microbial communities from the Atlantic coast under amendment with organic carbon and nitrate - tdDd00.1 (SPAdes)... | ecosystem: Environmental > Aquatic > Marine > Coastal >...
GGCTTCTAGCATGTTTTCAAGAGTCTCAGCAAACATGTCTTTCAATGCCTCTTGGACATCTAAAGCAGATTTGATCTCGTAGTTTTCAAATAGGTGTTTCATTAATTCTTTTGATGCTGGGTTCTTTTTTCTTTTCGCCATTTTGTAAGCCTCCATCTGTTCTTAGTTTATTATAACAAATTAAACTTTACACAGATAATCTTACACGCCCACTCCACTTTAAATCGAGAATGGAGACGCACCTGTTTTTTCATATCCAGACAGTGACAAAAGTCATGGGGTGAGATTGCAAGTTTACTTTAGCTGCAGTCGAATGTATTAAGATGTATTCTTGTAGAATACAAGAATACCTTAAGTTACTCTTTCTTCCAGTTGAGGCAGGAAGATTAACAAGCAGTTATGGCATGAGGAAACTTACTTCTGATAGTAAGGCAACTCTGCATGCTGGAACTGATATATCATTACCTGTAGGAACTCCTCTGTATGCTACAGCTGATGGAATTGTTGCAATCAGAACAAATCGTGACAGTAATGGAGATGAAACTACAAATGAAGGATATGGACATTATGCAGACTTAGAGTTTTTAGATGGAAAAGATAAAAGCAGGTATGCACATCCATCAAGTTTCGCTGTTGAAAATGGAGAGAAAGTAAAGAAGGGGGATATTATAGGATATTCAGGTAATACTGGGCGTAGTTGTGGACCTCATTTAAATTGGCAGTTACATATATATTTTATGGAAGATAGACATATTGCATCTAATAAAGATTGGTTTGTTCAAGATAATTCTGTTGACCCAGAAATATATATGAATTTCGACTTACTTGAATAAATTCTTAATAGTAGAAATTCACCTTTTCACTAAAGTAGAAGTTATGGAAGGAGATGGGAAATTTGGTTAAGTATATTGTTAACTTAGTCTTACTAAGTGCTATCCTATTAATCGTAGGATGTAATGATGATGTTTTAGAAACAAAGTTAAACGCTATTAATGATAGTGTATTAGATAACATTGAAGATGATGATGGATTATATATCAACAATACAAGTGTTAATGATGCAAGTAACAATGATACAGGAGGCAATGATACAGGAGACAATGATGCAGGAGGCAATGATACAGGAGACAATGATGCAGGAGACAATGATGCAGGCGACAATGATACAGAAGACAATGATGCTAGTGACAATGATGCAATAAGAAATGCCGCACTCGAGTATTTAGGTTCCAATGACTATCTAGAAAGAATTTATCAAGCTCCAAATGGTGATCATTTTATACGCGAAAAAGTGACTGGGCAGACGGACAATGTAAGCGTTTATATTAAGTATCTCTATCTGGATTCAAGTAATGATGAGCTATCGATTTTTTTAGAACCTCGGGTTCGTCGATCGTTCTCTGAAGCACCTGTAGTTTGGCTAGATGAAAATACAGTCATAGTAGGAGGAAAGTATATCTATGATGCTGATGCAATGGAAAAAATAAAATATCTCTTTAAGGATACAATAGAGAACAACTTTTTGATGAACTGGTCTGTTAGTCATGATAAAACAAAGATAGCATATTCTATAATCAACTCCTCAAATTACAGAGTAGAGTCAAATTACAGAGTAGAGATTTATGAGTATACTATTGAGACTAATGAGGTTAATAAAATATATGAGTTTGAAGCTTTAATAACTTCACAAGATGTAGTTTTAAACATAATCTGGGATATTCATGATAATATTTATTTCGATACAAGTTATATGGGTGAGAATTACCATGTATTCATGTATGAACGATGCGAGAGTCAAGTAAGTCAATTTTATGAGAATGCAGTCTTAGGAGCTGCTTCTAATGATAAGAGGCTGATTAGTATACTTGATTTTAAGAATCGGAAGACTGTTTTTATCGATACCTTTGAGGAAAAAACATACGAAATTGATTACACGTATAAATACTTATATTACGATAATAAAATGCTTATATATATTCCCTTTAGTAATAATGATGAACTTCATATAACGAGATTAGAAGAGGGGAAAAAGACAGAAGTAAAAGTCATCAGTTTAAAAGATGTTAAAATTGAGGAATGTTATGTTGAGAATTTGCAATTGGTGGATGGGCAAATTACCGTCGACCTTGTAAAATATAAGGATCACAGATTTAAAGAATATATAATCGAAGCTAAGAGATACAAGATTAACATTGATGATTTTTAGCGTAATAGGATATTCTATAATCTGACCATGGTCAGATTATGTTTATATGTTAAGTTCATGCTAAACGGGTATAATCAAGATGTGTTGGAAGAAGTTTCAATAGCAGGTAATTCACATAGGAATCTAAGACATATCATTAAGTTTTATATGGGATTCGATGTAGTGATGTTGAATAACAGACTGTTAAATTGAATTTTCTATATGATGAATCCGTACTTGGAAGCTTAATAAAGTATAGAACTATCAATGAATATGATACTGGGATAACATATAAAGAGTCACGGATTTGTTTGAGAGTGAAAGGCTCCACAGGGACTCATCTACATTTTGAAGTTAGAGTAATAAATGAGGATGGCACATATAATCAAGTAGACCCGATGTTATTTGATTACAATTATTTAGATTGGAGCGAAATAAAAGAATAGTATTGTACAATAAGAAGGGAAAGTTTATGAAATATAAATCTAAGTTCTGTATTTTCTTTATTTTTTTAATGCTTTATGGATGTGAAGATACCTTAAGTCGGAATGAAACTAATGTGAATAAGTCAAATAGTAACATAATACAAGTAGAGAATTCTGAAAATATATCAACTAATGATACTTATGATGATACAAAGGCTTTTGATTATCTTAAAGATAGAATATTAGCCAACCAATGGTCCAATGTAATTAATAGTAGATACATCATGTACTTCAAAAGAGATTACAACTTAATTTTGTTAGCTAAAACAGATGGAGAAGTCTTTGCGTCACTTGATTACGAATCAATTGAATATATTCCAGAAGATGACGCCTTGATGTTCCACGTAATTAGAATAGATGATACTCCTATTTCTGATGCGATTGATGGGAAAACGAATGCTAGAGAAATAGATGAGTATTACAAGATGACACTAACAGGAGATACTCTAGTTGTAGTTGTTAAAGATGCAACTGATGCTCAGTCAACCAGTGAATGGATAATAATTGATTAACTCAAAAGTTTTCTTTATATACTAAATCGACATCTATTCATTTAAAGATAGAGTATATCCATCATTTATTAAGATATGTTGTGGTCGAGAGAATGAATTTTAACCAGTAGTCTATAAATGTTTCTACTCAGTGTAAACAATTATCATATTGTAACAGATGACCTAACTGCATATACCGATTTGAAAAGACCAGTGTTCGGAGCAGGTGGGAGACACCTGTCCGGAACTAGAGAGCCAATGGTCCGAAGCATGAGGAACACTAAAGTCTGTCAAGAAAATATGCTAGTAAAATAGCATGTTCCAGCTTTATGAAATTTAAACTTCCACCAGAGCAAACGGTGGAAGTTTTTTATTTTTACCATAAATGTTTTCTACCATACTTAACTAATATTTACTTAGATACTTAAGTGTTTATGTACGGACAGCTTTACCACTTGATCAGAATCTTGGCTTTATTTTCATTAAAATGTGACATGGGATATTGAGAGTAGGAATGACTTGTTGATTAATGATTCGTCTTGAATTTAATGGGTTTCACCTATGATTCGTTGTAGTCTGAATTACTTTTCCTCACTTATTAGATAGATTTCTATCAAGTGGTATTTCAATGTGTTGTCAATATTTTTAATAAGGTACTTATTACCATCAGCTCCAAGGACAATGTTATCAGAGACTAGATAATTATTGTTCTTATAGAAGTTAATAAAACTATTAATACTTAGTTTCGAATAGTAGATAACGTGTGTATCTGATTCTCTCCATGCAAAGCAAGTTTGGCTTGGGAGTTCTAATTCAGTCTTTTTGTCTTCGGAATAAGTTACATGTTGATTAATTTGATTAAAGTTTACATCATAGGCATACCTAAAAGTAGAACTCGTAAACCGAGCAACTGGTATGAAAATGCAGATCACTATAATTATGCCAATCAAAGCTGAAACTATAGGCTTTTTTTTCATGAGTCACTCCTTTACATTTTGTAGTCTATTTTTATTGTTTTAAGTACTTCCTTATACCACTTCTTATATTCGTCTTGATTGCTCTTTTTATCAATTTCAAGCTCTCTATAGGTAAGTTCCTCAACAAATGTATCTATAGTTTTACCTTTTGTATCCTTAGATGGATATTTTCCTTTGTCAAATGCAGTAAGGTAATATGTTCCTGGGTAAGAACCGGAATCAGAGTGTTTAGTTAAGAAAAGTAGATATTCATTACCCTCCTTTAGTGGCTTATAATGGTTGTCCGTGAAAAGAAATTTACCTTCAATCCAATATTCCTCTACGAGTTTAAGTTCATTCTTATCTATTTCGCCATGGAAAACATTATTAATTTTAATCCTTGTAAGGGTATACCCAAAACTTACAATTGATTGTCCATCGAGTTCGTCTTCTACTAAGATGTTTTTCTTGTTTGGTAATATCTCAGCTGTAACTATGAGATCTGAAACTTCGAATAGCTCAGTTGGTGTTTCAGCCATGATAGCTCTATCAAAATTGGAGTCCCTTTCGATATAGGGTGTAACATAATAGAGACCTACTATTATAAATAATGCACTGATTACTAAAATAATTCTTTTCATGAGTCCTCCTTCTCTGTTAACTTAGTATATTATCCAACAGTGTAAGATTCTTATTAAAATATGACGGGTCAATGAATGACTATATATGTTGCATTGAAATAAGGTACATAAATGTTATAAACCTCATGAAAATAAATGATCATACTTGTAACATTGAGCTAGGGGATCTCTTAAGGTTACTTACTCTTGTTTTCTCAGCTCTGTAAGGTTGAAGACATACATCTTATACGGAATATTTTCTGAAGCAGACGAATCACTTGATGCTAGCAATTTAAATAACTTTTTGTATGTGAAATTCTCATCATTTGATAGTAAGAAGTCATAAGAATCTGTTTCTTTAAAAGTAATGTATTTGAAACCAAGAGGAGATAAATCACTATCATATGTAAATAGATAGTATTCTTTATCAATATAGAGTAAATCAGAACAACTGATTAATTCAGAATCTGTAATTTCAATAAATCTCAGATAAGAATTTATACCAGATGAGGTATCATTAAAGAAGTCATTCCATGCTTCAACTCCTTTAACCTTGCCATCAATGTTAGAAAGACAGTTATCTGTTTTGAATTCTAATTCTTTTTTGATTGTGTCTATACCATCAAAACCTGAATATTCGCCATTGGAGTTTAAAAAAGAATCAATTGTGTTTTCTTCCAGTAATGAACTGATGTCTGCTTTATTCTCTTTACAGGCCATGAGACTCATGACTACAAATAAAATTGCTACTAAAGATAGGGCTTTGCGCATTTATATCCTCCATTCTAATCCTCTATTACAAACATGTAATTTGTCAAACCTGTCTAATTATATCATGAATCGTATTAAATTCAGTTGATGTTGTATATATTTGGTAAAAAAATTCGTATATAGACCATGTGTGTTATTTTGATTTGAACGATGTATATAATAACAGATTTCCCTATGATAATATAAGATGAATTAGGGAAGACTATAGAATGGATATAGGAGATGATTTGATTGATGATTTTTTTAGTGTCATTGAAATCATTTTTGGATTATGATGGAAGTTTCTCTGTATTTATAGAACTTGATTACACAAAATATAAAACTCCAAACCAAGAACGCTTAAATCATGAAAATTAGAAGGATTATTTTCTAGATAACAACTAATGATCTTATTGCTAGTATAGTTCTATAATAATGTGTGCAGATGTTTATAGCAGAGAGATTCATAAAGTACAATTGTAAGTAGCTAAAAAGGACAGTAATTTTCTGCTTTTTTTCATAAGCAAAAATGAGTTTTCTCTTTACGTAGAATTATATATAAGGGTACTTTATTATGATGAATAAGAGATTCGAGATTTTGAGTGTGATTGAGATGATCCATTGAGTTGTAAAACTCAATAAAAATCCTTCAAAAACTTATGCTGTATCAGGATTATCGTTATTTGTTACTTAAGATTTGAAGGAACACATCCTATATTTCGCATAATAGCAGCTAATTAATTGGAAGTAACCACAAAGAACATTGCACCCGTTATATGACTATTATGGCAAATGTTTCCACCGATAAAGCTTATCGCTAATTGTCTATAGCATTACACTACATCCCTATGAGTTACTGTTATACCTCAATAGAAATTGCTTTTGTATATTAATTCTATGTTTTTTATGGAGTATTTATTAACTATTGATAAATTTAAAAGGTTTTGATTCATTACGCAGCACATGGTATTATATTAAACCACATTGCCATATATAGGTATTTGCATTTTTTTTTTTTTTGACCTATACTCAGGTCAAGTTATAAATTAATTCTATATAGAAACAACGTCGGTGACTGCTCGCTCTTTGTGTGAGGGTGAGTATGAAACCCTTTGTCTGATGATGAATAAAGGTTTTGAATGATCTTCTTCTTTTCACAATTGTGTGAATTATAAGAACTGCTATTTTATTCTTATGGACTTACAATGAGTGGATTTAATGCTTATGACACCATGATGCTGAACATTCACTATAAAGTGATTTGATTGCGGTGACATAATTAAACTCTGTAATTAAGGAAAAACTGGTACGTTTGAAGATATATAAGCAATTGAAAAGTTTGTTGAATTAGAATCTAACCAAACTATATCTATGGGTAAATGATTATAAGGAAAGTTGGTTATCATCCTAAGTTTTAGGACTAAGTTGTTTGAGTTTGATTTGAGTACTTTTATCACTATTAGTGAACTTAAATCAGTTAATATAGATTAATATAATGATAGTGAATAATGGTTGAAAGGAGATTATTTAATGAAAAAAAGTATCACGTGTGTTATAGTTGCAATTCTACTGATGACTGGTAATGTAGTAAGTTATGCCTGTCCTTCAATTTTCTCATTTACATATTCAAGCGATGAGAGGCAATTAAGTCTACAGATTTTCTCAGAACATTTTAAGGATGATGTAGAGGCAAATTACAACAGGTGGAATGGAATTACATCAAATTGTAATATATCAACACTTTATAAGAACACTGGTGGGATAGATTATGGTGCTGATATAAAAGTAAAAGATGACTATGTTACAACTGGGACTTTATTGGGAGTGTGCAGAGCAATAAAAAACGGACAAATAGTTAGTTACTCAACTCAAAATATTGATTATTGTGACATATACCTAACTGTAAATGTTCTTGGAAACACATCGTGGTATAATTATACAAACCGATCAAGAACAATTACTCATGAGATAGGTCACGCGCTTGGATTATCACATTTACCTACATCTAATTGCTCCCATAGAGCAATTATGAGGCAAACAAAGGATCCGTTACATTCAATCTATATCACTGAAAATGATAGAAATAGTTTAATCGCTAAATGGAACTAAGTGGGAGGAATATCATATGAAAAAAAGTTTATTATTAGTAATAACATTATTAATAGCAATGAGTGTATTTTCGTGTGACAACGAAGAGGATGAAGCATTTGTAGTTGAGAATATTGATGCAGATAGAGTAATACTTGCAACTAATGTTGATGAAATGATTGCAGTAAGCGATATAATCGTTAAAGTTGAAATAATCTCACAAGAGGAAGTGGAACTAGTTGATGAGCACTCTGGTTTGGTTTATTTTGGATACAGTAACACAGAGGCAAAAATAAAAAAAGTGTTTAAGGGTAATGTCAATGAGAAAAATATTATAATAACAGAGGATGGATACTTGAATAATGGAATCTACTGGACAGTAGATAATTACCAACGCAGTAAAATTGGTAATGAGTACATTTTCTTTTTAAAGGAGTATACAGATAGACATGAGGACTTAAACGGAAAGTACTATCCTGTGGAGCTCACTTTAAGTAAGTATGTTATACCTAAGTCAAATAAAAAAGCAAAATCAGTTGACGAGACAAGTATTAAAGAGCTTGAGTTGTTTAATATTATGACTAAAGATGATGTAACAGAATATAAAGAGTGGTATAAGGAAGTAATAGCAAAGTTGAAACTAAATGACTAAATAGTAGATTCAGAACCTTTAGAAGAAATAAATCTAGGCTTCTTGAAAAATGTACAGAATTTTATTTGATCTGGCCATGAAAATTCATGGCCAGATTTAGTTTACTTATCATAGTTAAATTTTAATCACAACTTTGCTTAATATAAATGGTCCTATAATGATTCTAACCATAATCCATCATACTTTTTGACACATACTCGACATAAGTAACCAACTGAAGTCGTTGAGTATGGCAGTGACATTGGTCATCAGGGAACTTCAGGTCTTCTAGCAAGACTTGATACTGCTGAGATTATGTACTTAACTTATGTAGGGCAATGAAGACTAATATTGAATTCTAAGTAGTACCAGGCCTAGGCTCCTTTATAGATTGGCCTAATAATTGTTAAACGAAAAAGCTTCCTCCTGAGTCTATACTAGGAGGAAGCTTTGTTATAGTTTGGCTGCAGGAAAGATCTCCATATTTACCTAGGTAGAAAGTTTTCTTTTGGCGAGCCTATTTATTTGATTTTAAACTTAGAAACCTGTGATAATAGGTCATCTGTTAAGGACATATTAGTAGAGGCCAGTGACGTCACTTCTTCTACTGAAGTCGTTTGTTCTATAGTTGATGCAGAAATTTCCTGGTAGGTGGCTGAGATAGACTCAGTCATTTCAGCCATTGTTTCAGTAGACTCTACAATTTGTGTTTTCATGAGGTTAACAGTTTCTGTACTGGTCATAACACCATCCATTTTCTTGATAAGCTCTGATAGAGAGGTGTTGATGTTTTCAAAGGCTCCTGTAACACTTGCTAGGGCTGTTAATTGTTCATCAGCAATATCCTTAACCCCCTTGGCTTCCTTTACAGACCCCTTAACCTTGCTAGAAACATTTTCTATGAGAGTGTTGATTTGCTCGGTTGCATCATTTGTCTCCACTGACAGTTTCCTGATTTCATCCGCAACAACAGCGAATCCTCTTCCTGCTTCACCTGCTCTAGCGGCCTCTATAGAGGCGTTAAGGGCGAGAAGGTTGGTTTGTTCAGATATAGATTTAATGATATCAATAAAGTTAACCATGTCATTGATGGCTCGGTCAACAGCCATGACACCTTCCTCAATACGAATGGCGTTAGCATTGCTTTTCTCCGAAATAGCTTCCATTTCCTGAATCCGTAGCTTGCCCTCATCTGAAGATTGACCTGCATCGATGGCACTTTGATTGGCTTCCATAATTAAGGCCTTACTTTGGTCTACCTGGTGACCCAACTGGGCAGCGTTATTAGAGATACTATCCGCTGCATGAACCTGACCTTCCGAAGACGAAGCCAGTCCCTCTATAGCCTTTGCATTCTCTTCTATGACACTAGAAGTTTGATCCATAATACCTGATAAGCTCTCTGTTGAAAGACTGACTTCCTTGGCATTGTGGATGACATTTTGAATCAGATCCATTAAGGATGCTTGCATAGTATGGAGAGAGTGGTAGATGTCGCCGATTTCATCTCTCTTGTTTAGATTTTTCTCACTCAAGGTCGTCGTGAAGTCCCCCTTTGATAGGGTCCCCATAATCCCAACTAGGTCCTTAAGGGGTTTGACAATAATACCTGTGAACAAGTAGATGATGATCAAGGCAAGAACAATGATGGTGAGGGTCATAATTAATGATTTTTGAACCGCTTCATCAACAGCCTCCTGCATCAGGTTTAACTTGTAGCCTATAGAAATAACACCAGTCACCTGGCCATCATCGAACACTGGCACGAGAACATTATAAACAATTTCATCTGTAGCCGGGTCTTCCCATAATTCTGCTCCCTTATTACCAGCAAGAGCATCACTCATTAAATCACTATCATATGTTTGTCCGATCATGGATTCAGTACCATGAGTCGCTTGACCCTTAGTATCCACAAATAGGGCATAAGAGATACTGTCTTGGCCTTCTTCTTCCTTTAAAATGCTGGTTAAGTTGTATTCTTCTTTAAAGGATGATATTTCATCAGCAGCAATACCTACTTGAACATAGTAGCCGTTCTTAAGTTTGACACCACCATACTTATAGTACTTTTGGTCTATTTCACTTTGACGTAAAGACTCTAGATAAAGCTCAGATTCTCCATCAAATAAGACAGCCATGGCATGGTCCTTAGGATACTCCCAGCCAACATAGTCTGGGAAGTTGGAGTATACAATTTTTCTATCAGGTCCAACGATGTTGACCTCTGCAATACTCATTTCCTTGGCAAAGGTTGCCGCCAAGCTGTTGGTCCAAGTCTCAGGATTTGAGTAGTCAAAAGCCTTGGCGGTCTGAAGGATTTTAATACCCAGAAGGTCATCTACTGTATCTAAAAAAACTTCTGATTCATCAACTTGACTAACAATGTTTTCAGCGAGGACAAACCCTTCTTCTTTCATCATTTCTAAAGCAACTTTTTTAACATCACGAGCACCAAAATAAGTTAAAACACCATTGGACACTAACATGATTATAATTGTGATTAATGCAATCTTACCTCTAAACTTCATCTGATCCGCCCCTTCTTTCTGTTTTATGTCTGTGATTACTGCACTAACTAGAATTATATGTTTCAGTTAGCGTTTTGTGGTCTTATTTACAATTATATACAAACCATCTCTTGAATCATAGTACCATATAATCTATGAGCATGACTAGAAATCACATGAAATTCTCTGAAAGAGCCAACAGGTTTGACAGAATGAACAAGAGGGGTTTAGGACCTTGTTGACTTCTTATGAAATTAGAAGGTGGACATCAAAAAACAAGCCCTCATCGTGAGAAGGGCTTGTCTTAAGAGGTTCATTTGATCTGTTGGTCAAAGTAGTCTTTAATTTCTTTTGATGCCACAAACTTACCATAGACCTTGATTTCGCTGATGGCTGCCTGGGCCAGGGCTAGGTCAATGTCCTTGGCAAAGACAATGAGTCCAATTGAAAAAATGGAAAGACTCTTGTTGTCTTCTATCACACGCTCCAAGTCTTGTCTTGAATAATGGATGATACCCAGTGAAAAATCATTTTTTTCAGTGACCTTGTTAATGGTCTCATTGTTTCGTAACAATTCATTCTGGATAGCCCGCTTAATAAAGTCCGATCGGTTGATATAGACGCCTTTTTCCACTAACATGTGGATTTTACCTAAATCCACAACACTCATATTGAAACTTACTTTCTCTGAATTCATACAGCCTCCTTATCGTCATGGTGTGTACCGGTTAGTAATACTTAAATAATACTATAGTAATACTTAGAGCATACATGCATATCCTTCATTTGTCAAATAAAATGAGGGCGATAAAGAGCTCTTCCTTGTTTGAAGGCAATCGGGCTGATTCAATACCCTTGGAGACCCTGCTTAAGCATGGGCAAGATGGTGTGAGAACACCTACAAAAGGGAAGGATCCTGTATATGTCTTTGGTTATATGTTAACCTTAAGTAAATAAAATATACCTTTGGTTAACCGCTCGTCAATTGTTATAAGAGACGAGTGGAACTATACTAGATATATGTATAAGGGAGGACATGATGACACTAGGACAAAGAATACAGACACTAAGGAAGGAAAGAGGTGTGACCCAGAACCAGTTGGCCCGTGCTGTCGGGGTTTCCAAGCCTGCGGTATCCAAGTGGGAAAATGGGGCATCCATGCCAGACGTTGGCCTCTTATCTCCTATTGCTAGGTTTTTAAGGACAGATTTAAATGACTTGCTTCAGTTCAAGGAAAATATTAGGGACCAGGAGGTCATGGCTTACATGGAGAGGATGGAGACTGTATTTTCTGACCAGGGTTTTCAAGAAGGGTATGAAGCTGTATGTAGTCTAGTGGCAGAGTACCCAGATAATAACTATCTCAAGCTTTGTGGTGCAAGACTGGTGGTCAACCAGGCAGAGTCAAGGGCAATAAGTTATCACCTGGAAACTTGTAGAGACTGGCTAAAACATATCGTGACTTATCCCAGTGACCAGGACCAGGGGCTAGTTAAGCCCGCAGCCCTTTCTATTTTAATAAGGGTTTATGAGGACTTGGGTCAGTTAGAAGAAGTGGAGGACCTCTTATGCATTCCAGAGAGGCCCTTTGATCCCAGTCTGCTTCTGAGTAGGGTCTACCTCATGCAGGATAAGGTGGACCAGGCTTATGAGATTTTTATAAGTGAACTCAATCGGTCTATGTCAACAGTCCTAGCAAACCTACAAGGCCTTTACGAGTTAGGGGTTAAGGAAGGCCAGCTTGATAAGGCAAAAATATATGCTGAGGATTTTAAGGAAATCAGCAAGTTATTTGCTATAGAACCCTGGAAGCCTTCAGACCTAGTTCTTGACTTAGCCCTATTAGAAAATGATTATGACCAGGCCTTGCTCCATTTACAAGCCCTTGTTAAGGAACTCAAAAGAGGTCCTTCTAAGCTATATCAAGGGCCTAAAAAGCAAGTATATTGGTCTACATCGGGTCATGAGACCCAAGAAGCTATCCTCCGCCATAACCTGAGGGAAAAACCCCATGCTCAAGACTTTATTAAGGGGCCCCAGGTGCGACTTATACTTGACCAGTTAAAGGACACTTAAGTACCATGCAGGAGGTTAAATGGATTTAGTCAGATTATATTACAAGAAAAACAAAGTGAATACCCTTAGCTTACTTGGTTTAGCCCTGATTAGCGCAGGCCTGTCATACCAGCTATCACAAGCCCTAGGCCTGGTTTTTAAACAGGTAAAGGACCAGGTAGGAGTGAAAGAAGGCCTCATCAAGCTAGTGGTTTTGTATGGCCTAATGTTTTTAGTAGGGAACCTGAAGACTCTTTTCTATAACCGGGGTCTCTACCAGGGAAAAAGGAACTTAAGTTTATTCTCCCTAGGTAGGTTGTACCGGACAGACTATAGCTACTTTGTCAGCCACCAGCCCAAGGCCTTGGTTGCTGAAGTAGGCATGGCAGCTGGCAAGCTGGCAACCTACTTTACCAGTCTCAATGACCTTTTAGCCCTAGGAGTTCAGGCAGGTGTTTACCTATACATACTCTATAGGGTAGACTTACTGGTCTTCATAATGGCCCTAGCCTTTATTCCCCTAATTCTTTGTTTGAATATGGGCATAAAAAAGAAGATGAGTTACCAGCAAGACCAGTTTAGGCAAGATAATATGAAGGTCTTTAGCCAGGGACTTGAGGCCTTGGAGTTGAGTGAGATTATTAAGGCTAGACGTGCCCAGGACTACTTTCATGATCGACTTAAGAAGCAAAACCAAAAGGCCAATAAGAGTATCTTGGCCTATGGCAGACTTGAAGCCTACAGTCTCGAAATCATGACCCTTTTAACCAGTTTAGGTGTATTTGTGGTCCTATATGGTCTCAAGGTAACCAGTCGTTTAAGGGGGATGGGGGCAGATGAAATTATGCTTGTCTATCTCTTTCTTCCAATGACCCTTACTTGCTTTAACAGGGTATACAAGACCATCTTGGACTACTTTGCTAGTCGGCCTTATTTAAGATCCTTTAAGACTTACTTGGACCTGAAAGCAGAGGTGACTGGTCAAGACATATTAGAGGATATTATCCAGCTGGAAACCAAGTCCCTGCTTGTGACCCTGGGAGATGAGAAAAAAATATCTATACCAGACATGGTCATAAAAAAGGGGGAAAAAATTATGATAAAGGGTCCCTCCGGAGTAGGCAAGTCCACCTTCTTTTCCCTCCTAGTAGGTTTGCAAACCACTTACAAGGGCCAAGTCTTAATCAATGGAAGAGACCTGAGAACCTATGATATGGAGACTGTGAGAGGGCTTATACTAATGGCCTTTCAAGAAGCTAAACTTTACCATATGGACCTTGAGGACAACCTTGTCTTAGGAGGAGGGGGAGATGTCAATCAGGTCATCGACCTATGTCAACTCAGAAGGCTTCAAGAAGAAAGGGGAGGAGACATGCTGTCAAGGGACCTGGTTTCTGGTGGAGAAAAAAGTCGAATGAGTATAGGTCGGGCTATGATGAGACAGCCAAGCCTTCTCTTATTGGATGAATCCACCTCCAGTTTAGACCAGGACTTAGAAGAAAATCTCTTAAGGAGTATCCTGAAGGCCTATCCTGACTTAACCCTGGTTTGTATCAGTCACAGGCCAGCTACTGAAAAGTTTTTTGACCGAGTTATTGAATTTTAGGAGGGGAAATGACATACTTAAAAGTTTATTTAAGAGATAATATAATGGCCAACCTTGCCTTGGTGGGGGCTTCCCTATTTTTAGGCCTCATTGTTTATCAACTGAACCCCTTGATGAACCAGGTATATTCCAAGGGCATTGTAGAAGGTAACCTGGGGGTCTTTCATCATGAAGGTCTGCTTCTCATGGTCATCTACTGTCTTATTGCAGCCACTGCCTATTGTAAAAGACGGCTAAACTACAGGGTCCATTGGCAGGGCATGATGAACTTCAAATTATCCCTGAGCCAGGAAATGATTGCAAGTCAGGCTGATTACCTAATGGACCGGACCCCCTCTGGTGTTTGGAATGATATGAACTTAATTAGTTTTGAACTGAGTAAGTTCTATAAGTCTATAACCGCCCTAATAGCTCGCTTGATAGAAGGAGGACTCCTGACCCTTTTGGTCTTTAAGATTAGCTTTGAAGCCGGTTGCATCATGAGCCTACTAATGCCTGGCCTAGCCCTGGTCAACCTATGGACCAATAAGAAGATTACTAGGGTCCAAAGGCAACTGATTCAACTATCAAGAGAGGCTTCTATAGTTAATAATGAGGCCATTGAATCGGTAGAAGTGATTAAGACCTACAAGCTGCATGACTTCTTTATAAACCGACTAAGAAAAAATGCCAGGACCCTCCACAAGCAGCTGACAACCAATAGTATCTTAATTGCATACTGGGAGACCCTCTCCAACTTAGTCATGAGTATAGCCATGGTTACCTTTATCTATTTTGTAAGCCTTCAAGAGACAAGTGCCAGTCTAGACCTGGGACAGATCATGGTCTTGTATACCCTCATGCCCTTGATGGCAGGTGCTTATAGAGATGTTTTCGCTCTTGGTCTTTCCTATGCTGGTGTTAAGCCGAGTATGGACAGGGCAAAGCTGATGACCAACCTGGATCAAGACCAGCTAGGCCACTTAAGCCTTGAGACGTTTGAAAGTCTTGAGACCAAGGGACTTATGGTGAAAAGAGGATCCAAAAGTATCTCTATCCCAGACATGACTATAAAATCTGGTGACTGGGTCCTACTATCTGGCCCTAGTGGCTGTGGCAAGTCTACCCTACTTAGAATCCTTCTAGGTTTGATCCATGACTATCAAGGGGAGGTATTCATTAACGGTAGAAAGCTTAATCAATATGCCACCGAGTCTCTGAGACAAGTTTTTGGCCTAGCCTTTCAAGAGGCGGGGGTATTTACCATGAATCTAGAAGACAATGTCTGCTTAGGACAGTCAGAACTCGAGGACTACCATAAGTTAATCTCTCATTGCCAGCTTTCTGAGCTTGCAACCGATAAGGGGGCTTCTATCCTGTCCAACAAGAACCTGTCTGGGGGAGAAAAATCAAGAATATCCCTAGGCCAGACCCTATATAAGAAGCCCCAGGTGGTCTTAATTGATGAGAGCCTGTCGAATCTTCACCAGGCATTAGAAGAAGTCATTATGGATACCTTGGCTGAATCCTATGGGGACAAGACCCTGATAGTCGTCAGCCATAGGCAGTCGACTTCCCGTTATTATAATCAACATATTAAGTTTCAGTCGCTTTCTTCAGACCAGGAAGAAATTGCTTAACTCGGGCCAATGGCTTATACTTATCCTATTAGGAAGGAGGCAGGATGTCAGGAAAGAAAGTAAAAATACTAAAGACAATTGTTTGGGGAGTCTTAGGTCTGGTCGGCTTACTTGTACTTGGATTCTTTTTATATGTCAGTGATTATGAAAGGGCCAATGCTAGGGCCTTGACGGGTTTAAAGTCGACAGACTCTGTCAGGGTTATCGATACAAAAGACAGTCTTATTTTTCAGCCTAGACAGGCCACTGATACGGGTCTATTGTTCTATCCAGGAGGAAAGGTTGAGCCTGAAGCCTATAGTAGACTGATGCATGACCTTGCTGAAGAGGGAATAAAAGTTATTGTGGTAAAAATGCCCTTTAACCTTGCTATGTTTGATATAAAGGCTGGAGACAGAGTTCTAGAGGACCATAAGGATATTACGACCTGGTATATGGCAGGCCATTCTTTGGGGGGTGTTTTTGCAACAGAGTACCTCAAAGACAAGTCAGAGGCCTTTGAGGGGATGATCTATTTGGCGTCCTATCCCAGTTCTGATCTTTCAGGGACCAACTTAAGGGTCCTTAGCCTGACAGGAGAAAGAGATGGGGTCCTTAAGCAAGGGGCCTACCAATCAGCCAAGGACCTATTACCTAAAGACACAGAATATCTTGAAATAATTGGGGGTAACCACAGCCAATTTGGTGATTATGGCTTGCAAAAGAAAGACTTAAAAGCAAGTATTAGTCCAAAGGATCAACAAGATCAGGTCATTCAGGCCATACTCAACTTAATGAGCAATAAGTAAGGTGTCCCTAGGGGACACTTTTTTTTTACAAATAAATTCCAAATTTTGACAATTATATACTTTTTTGCATATAATATAGGCAGGGACATACAAAATAAGGAAATTACTTTGGTGGTAAATGATTTATTGCTATAATGAAAAGAGAGGAGCGTCAGATGAAAGTGACCCTAGAGGATTACAAGTTGGTTGTAACAGAGTGTGAACCGGATGACATCAAAGCAGAATTATTGGCTATAGGCGATGGAACATGGCATGAAGAGGGAGGCCAGTGGATCTTTCCCATGGACAGGTTCGATGACCTAAGGACCCTTTATATGGCACGACTGAGGAAAAGTATGTCCATAGAGGACCATCTTAAGGCCTTAACCACCCATATGGTAGCCAAGGGCTATAGCAAGTCCACTATTAAGTCCTACCATAGTCATCTAAAAAAATACCTTCTTGCAGTTGACAACTATACCAGCCTGGAGACCTTTGATGCTTACATGGGCTATCTGGTGGACAAGGTCCAAGCCACTTACTCCTACTGTAACCAGGCAATTGGTGCCATCAAACTCCATGGGGCTTTGTCTGGTTTGATTCATCCCCGGGATGTCAACCAGGTGCCCAGGCCAGTTAAACATGTGGTCAGACCCTCCTTGATGAATGAAGAACAAGTAGAAAAGTTTTTTTCTGTCGTGACCAATGAACGTCATAAGACAGCCTTTATGTTAGCCTACCTATCAGGTTTGAAGGTGAGTGAGGTTGCTAGTTTAAAACTTGAAGACTTGGATGAAGCTAGGATGCTCATCTATGCTGGTCCAGACCGACGGCCGGTACCCATGGATAAGAAGATGTTATCTCAGCTAGCCTACTACCGGTCCATCTTTAGACCCCATACCTATGTATTTCAACAGGATCATGGCCAGGGTCATATCACTACTCGAAGCTTGCAAAAGGCCTTTGTCAGCAACCGAAGACGGGCAGGTTTAGGGGAAGAGCTGACCTTCCATAGTTTGAGACACACCTATGCTATGAATCTTGTTGAAAGAGGAACTGGTCTAGACAGAATTAGAGAACTCTTGGGTCACACCTTCAAGCAAACGACAGAACATTACCTTGGATTAATTCCAGAGCAGTAAGTTTAGGGGGAAACATGATAGACACTAAGATAAAATCAGGCACGGCCTTGGGAATTATAACGTGTTTTATTGGTTGCTTGATCCGGCTCAATGAAGGTGAAGGCATGGAAGCGGTCTTTGTTGACATAGGCAACCTACTTCTGTATTTTGGTTTTGGTCTTTTCTTCCTTGTGTTCATTTATTGGATGTGGAAGCCTGAAAAGACTTCAGATGATAAAAGTTGAAATGAGGTATTAGATAGGAGGGGATAACATGAAGAAAAAAATCAGACTTATTGGACTCGTTATTCTGGGATGTTTAAGTGTATTTCTATACTTTAACCAAGATAAGAAAGAGGATAAGGAGGCAGACTTCCAGTTTTCATTATCCTATAACGTAGGGGGCAAGGATTTTGTGTCAACCTATGAGAAAATCCTGACCCAGGATACGGTTGAAGGACTGATAACAAAAGACTTTCAGTTTTCTGAGGAAGACCTGGATACCATTGAAGCCATGATCAGAGAATTGGGACTGATGGAAGATGACTTTGGTCTAATTGGTCAGCCAGGGCTTATGATATCCCCCATGGGAGTCTATGACTTGAAAATTCAACTGGATGGTCAGACCAAACATTTTTATTGGACCAGTGGTCATATGAATCCTAATCTTAAAGTAGGAGATGACAGGGGAATAAAATTTAACGAGGTCAAGCGACCGGTTGAATTCTTAATGGACTTTAAGAATTTAATTATCGATTTAATCAGAGATTATGATGTTTACAAGGAAATGCCCCGCCACCGGATGTACTTATAGGGTCTGGTGCTTGCTAGGTGATTATTCCCTTGTATAAAAGACCATGAAACACTCAAAGGAGAAAAGATGAAAAAGAAATGGATGATTGCAGCCTTGGCCCTCATAGGCTGCCTGGGAATTTTTTTATATTTAAGCTTGGATAAAACGGATGAAAAGGAGGCCCCCTTTAACTTTTCTATGGCCTATCATGTAGGCGGGACTGATTTTGTTTCCACCTTTGATGGTGTTTTGACCCATTACACCCAACAAGGTCCTGTTAGCAAGGCGTTTGACTTCACTCAGGAGGACCTGGATACCATTGAGACAAGGATCAAGGACTTAGGCCTTATGGAGGATGACTTTGGACCTATCGGTGACCCTTATATCTTCATATCTCCTATGTCCAAATATGACCTGACCATTGAGCTGGATGGGCAGACCAAAAACTTCCAGTGGACAGGTGGTCATCTTTACTCTCTCAAAGAGGATGAAGAAAAAACGGCAGAAGAAAAGAAAAATGATGCCGCCCTTAAGAGGTTAATGGACCTCCACGACTTGATTTTGAACCTTATAGAGGATTATGATGTTTACAAGCAAATGCCTCCCCATATGGAAGGATACCAGTAGGATACTCAGACCTCTTTGGATGGACTTCAATTATACTTAACTTGGGTCTATCACTTTGGAGACTTAGGGGCTATCATAGTATATAAAGAATAAGAAAGAAAAGCATAGTATTAAGAGCAAAGCTGGTTCTGATTCGGGACCAGCTTATTATAAGTACCATGACCTGGGTGGTCAGCATTTTAGAGAGGACTAATGATGAAAAAAATAGCTTTAATATCAGACATTCATGGGAATTATCCTGCCCTAGAGGCCTTGTTAGAGGCCATTAAAGGGGAGGGGGTGGATGAAATAATCTGCCTAGGGGACACCCTAGCCATAGGCCCCCAGCCCTATGAGTGTATCACCAGACTTTTACATGATAGGGTAACCCTAGTCAATGGTAACCATGAGACCTACTTCATAGAAGGAGTAGACGCCTTCCCTGAGGTGGGACCGGGAGAAAGGAGCCATCAGAAGTGGGTGGCCAGTCTTCTGAATGATACAATCAAGAGTCGATTAAAAGACCTCCCCCTTATCCTCTATAGAAAAATCGGCGGGCGTCAAATGGCCTTTACCCATTATTCCACAAAGAAGGGGCGGTTTGTATATAGCAACCAGCCAAGGACCAGTCAAGTACTAGATGACTTATTTTCAGAAGTTCAGGCTGACCTCATCCTATATGGTCATGAACATGAAAAGGTCCACCAGGTGGTTAAGGGGAGAGCAGAATATATTTGCCTGGGGTCTAGTGCCTGTAGTAAAAAACAAGACGCCCACTACAGCCTAGTTACCTATGACCATGAGACCTACACCCTTGAAGAGAAGCGGGTAGCTTATGACTTTGAGTCCTTCTATGCGATCTTAAGGGCCGTTGATTTTCCAGAAAAGGCCATGATTATGAAGTCCTTCTACGGCTTAAGTGAGGACTAGGTATGAAAAAACTGACACTTGAAAATATACTGAGTAAGATGCCAGCTGATTTAGCTGCAGACTTACAAGACTTTAATATTCAGAAGGACGACAATGGCATGTCGCCTGCCCAGGTCTTTTTCTTAAGCCAGGAGGAGTTGGCCTACTACCTGAAGGTCAGCCATAAGACACTCAGGACCACAACTTATGATGTCATCCGTGAGGGACAGGTTCTAAGCTGGCTTGAGGGCAAGCTGGCTGTCCCCAAGGTCCTCTACATGGCCAGCCATGGGGACTATGACTTTCTTCTGATGGACCAGGCTGAGGGCCAGTGCTTAGACTACAGCCCGGTTGGTCCAGCCGACAGGGTGGAGGCTTATGTTGCTGCGATTAGACAGTTAGAAAGAGTGGATACTAGGACATGTCCCTTTGACTCCTCTTTAGACTACAGACTGGATGAACTGGACATCTTATGTGAAAAGGGTCTTCTAGCTGAAAAAGACTTTTATGAGGAAGACCTGCCCTTTGAGAGTCCAAGTGACTTGGTGGCCTACTTAAAGGCCAATAAGCCAGACCAAGACCTGGTCTTTTCTCATGGCGATCTTTCTGATGGGAATATTTTCCTCGGTCCAGATCGTGCCATTAGGGGCTACATTGATTGGGGACGGGGTGGCCTGGCGGACAGGTGGTATGATATCGCCTTAATTATAAGAAACATAAGGGAGGACTTTGAAGATGAAGCCTATGTTGACCAGTTTCTTAAGGGGCTTGGTATAGTCCCAGACTGGCCTAGGATCAACTACTATATGTATTTGGACACCCTCTTTTAGTCCCAACCTTACTTTTTAGTAAGAGTTATTAAAATATTCAGAAAATGACGTTTTATTTGATACAATAGAATTGAAAGATAAAGAACTTAGAAAGGAAATGAGATGAAGAGTAGAATTTGGAGTTTGATCCTTATCTTGTTGATTACAAGTCTGATGTGGGGATGTGGTTCTAAGGACCAGGACAGCTTCAAAACTATAGTGGATGAACAAGAATTTTATGTAAATAGACAAGAAAAGACCATCCAGCTGGAGGAAGAGACCTATTCTTATCGCTATGAAGGGGGGCTCCTAGTTATCAGTCTACCAACAGGTAACCAGTATTATGGGACTGACTATTCATGGCGAGAAGAAGAGACAGGAAGCCGGGTTAGGCTCAGTGAAGAGGAGAAGGCCCAGGGCCACCTATTAAGCAGGGTCATCAAACTCAATACCTTCCCAGACGATAACTCGGATGGATACGACAACTCCAACCAGGGACAGGGTATGAAATGGTTATTTATTATCCTTTTATTCATAGGGGGACTCTTCAATATACTGGTGCCTTATGGGACCTGGTACCTTAGTGGAGGTTATAAGTACAAGGATGTTGAACCTACAGACCTGAGTCTGGGTCTCATACGATTTTCTGGTGGGGCCAGCCTTGTGATCTGTTTCTTCCTCATCATCTTCATGTAAGGGAGGACAGGTATGATTCGTTTAATGACTATAAATGACTATCAACAAGCTTATAACTTGTGGCAGGCCTGTCCGGGAATGGGCCTGAGATCCCTAGATGATTCGAGGCAGGGAATCTCAAAATTCTTAGACCGCAACCCAACCAGTAACTTTGTTTATCTAGAGGGTGAACGATTAATAGGTGTTATCTTGTCTGGCCATGACGGACGACGAGCTTATATCTACCATGCCTTAGTTGATCCTGCCTATCGTGGCCAGGGTATAGGCCACAAACTCCTTGTAAGCGTAGAAGAGGCCATGGTCCAGGCAGGGATCCATAAGATTGGCCTGGTGGTCTTTCGTGAAAACCAAGAGGGGAATGACTTTTGGGCCAGGGAGGGCTATAGGCATCGCCAGGACTTGGTCTATAGAAATAAGTCCATTAATGAAAAGAACCTATAAGTGTTCTTAAAGGAAAAGAGGTAAATTGTGAAGGATTATATAAGAGCCCTAGTCATACTGGCTGGGACGATTGGACTGGGCTATGGTTTTGTGAGCCTTATGAGTGAGTTTACCTGGATGGTCCATAATATGGACATGATTGTATGGGCCTTATTATACTTAGGAGGTTGCTTAACAGCTTCTACCTACCTACTAATTAAAAAGTTAAAGGCCTAAAAATATAAGGAGGGACTAATGAGACTGACGATAATAGAAATCATAATCATGCAAGGCCTAGCTCTTTTGGCTTACGGGCTATCTCTTGTCTACGGCAAGACCAAGGGACAAAAGGATTATAAGAGACTCTTGTTTTACATGTATGTGGGTGGCGTGTTGACAGTGACCCTACTGCCTTTGGCCTTTTACAGCTCTAAGCTGATGGTGGATACTAGGCTGACATCCATCAATTTAAGACCCTTCAGCCAACAGATTCATCGTTTTGAAAACTGGGGTTATATGCATCACCTATCCTATAAGGGTATGGTCATCAACCTTATGCTACTCATGCCCTGGGCAGTATTCGACGTCGTGATGCAATCTAAATCATTCAAGTGGTATATCCCGCTAATAAAAGGCTTTCTGATCAGCTTGACCATTGAGAGCATTCAACTTATCCTGGCTGTAATCGGCCAGGGGAACCGTATTTTTGATGTAGATGACTTGATTCTGAATTGCCTGGGTTACAGCCTGGCTTATTGGCTAACATCTCTGCTTGTTAGGTCCTGGCAGACCAGGAGAGATCGCTTGAGTCATAAGCGGGAGGACCTTTACAATGACTAAGGGGATTCTTGTCATGGGAGCCTCAGGGACAGGAACCACCACCCTAGGCCAGGCTTTAGCCGGCCAATTGGGCTATAAACATTTGGATACGGATGACTTTTATTGGTTAAGAACCGATCCACCCTATAAGATGAGCCGACCTAAGGAAGAGAGGAATCAACTCTTAAGTCAGGCCATGAGTCAAGGGCCCTGGGTTATTTCAGGTTCCCTTGTAGACTGGGATTTTAGTCTAGAAGACCACCTAGACCTGCTAGTCTTTCTATGGTTACCCAAATCCTTAAGACTCGAGAGAATATGCAATCGAGAAAGGCAAAGGTATGGAAATAGACTTGAGGTTGGTGGGGACATGTATGAGGCCTTCATGACCTTCATAACCTATGCAGGCTCCTATGACCAGGGAGACCTGACCATGAGGTCGAGACAGCTCCACGACCAGTGGATGGGTCAGTTATCATGTCCCATTCTAAGGTTGGAGGAAGACCTGACAACTGAGGCGAGATTAGAAAGAATCCTGTCCTATTGGAAGTCTCTCTTATAGGTAGAAAGTCTTAAGTGAAGAGGTTTACCATCTGGCTGACTAGACCTTAAGTGCCATAAGAGACCTTAAATCTGCAGTTCGAGCCATGACTTGGAGCGATATTGAGGAAAGTTGAAGTTTCTTTCAACTTTCTTTTATTTTTGTCAAGGAAATTACATTTTTAGAACAATAGAAAATGTGGTCGAAAGGCTTGCAAATAAAGATTCGTATGGACACTATCAAAAAATACCATCTCTTGATTCCATACTTATTCGGAGCAAATATTTTTTTAGTTCTCTCATGTAGACTTGTTTCACATGAAGTTAAGAGCTAAAGGAAAAAGTTGGATTTTATTATCCGAACGTATGTTTGGCGGCGCTTGATTTATCTGCTACAATAGAGATAGAAAGGGGGTGATAAGATGAAGTTAGTATTTACGTGTCACTTAAGAGTTGAGTCTAGGTACTCAAATATTCTTGATGAGATATCTGATCATGCCAGTCGATTTTACAATATGACCC
>Ga0209379_10000748_pt1 | contig 23954 bp, 23 predicted proteins | sample tdDd001_FD_187124 | JGI IMG/M metagenome (GOLD analysis project Ga0209379, IMG submission 187124) | Marine sediment microbial communities from the Atlantic coast under amendment with organic carbon and nitrate - tdDd00.1 (SPAdes)... | ecosystem: Environmental > Aquatic > Marine > Coastal >...
AGTATCTGATGCAAGTTCAAGCACTCTGTACTCTATATCCATGTGTCTGTATGCATTTTGTAGCGATGAAGGAACATTTTGTGCATACAACTCAATTTCAAAGTTGTCCGTGAAAAAATTAATGACACAAACGTCTCCATTTCGGCCTTGTACTGTATTAGAAGTATAAAAATTTAAATGTCCATACGCTCTTTTTACAAGACTTTCAAATCCGCCTAAGTCTTTGACATGACAGACTATATCAAGGTCACTACCTTCTATATTTATGCCCAGCGGAATAGTGCCCACCAGAACAGGATCGTAATCTTTTAACACAGAAAATATGTCTAAGTCCTTTAGTGTAACATAGGCAGATTTCTGTACCTCCCCCATGTCTAATAAATATGTTAAGTCTCTCCAGTTCACAATAGCACCTCCCAAGAAAAATTCATGCTTAACCATTATACTACAATCACGCCATAAATATAAAAAGCCTTAGAATCTCTTATAAGATCCTAAGGCTTAATTATTAAGTATATAAAACCCATTTTACGAAGAGATTTTTTTCAGATCAAGGCGTAGTCTATTTTGACGTTCACGCGCGTGCTTAAGGCACGTAAGTGGTTGTCTAAATGGACTGCAACGCAGAGCTGGAGAAAATATCGAAGTAAAAACTGTCAGGCGTATAAATTTTCTGTCAGTCAAGGCGCAGTCTGTTTCAGTGTTCGCACGCGTGCTTAAAGCACGTACGCGGTTACTGGAACTGGCTGTAACGCAGGATGACTGGAAATTTACTAGTCTGACTATGTAGACTCGAACAAGCCGAGCGATATCATCAACCCACGATCCACCTCATTCATCAATTCAGGCGTCAGGGCCCCAATTTTCTGAATCAGACGACGTTTGTCGATGGTACGGATTTGTTCGAGCAGGATGACGGAATTCTTTAATAAGCCAACCTCGTCCTTGTTAACTTCCACATGGGTAGGTAACTTAGCCTTGGAGATTTTCGCAGTTATTGCCGCTACAATCACCGTTGGGCTGTACTTGTTTCCGACATCATTTTGTACAATTAGAACAGGTCTTTGTCCCCCTTGTTCTGATCCCACGACTGGATTGAGATCTGCAAAGTAGACTTCTCCTCGTTTAACGATCAAAGTCTTCCTCGCTTTCCAGCTGGCTTTCGTAGGATTCTAGGCATCCAACATCTGAACATAGACCAGATTCAGCCAAGTTCAAATTGATATCTGCCATACGCTCATATCCTGAACGTAGTGCATCTAGTACTCCATCCATTTTAATTGGCGCTTTAAAATGAAACTCTTTATTTAAGTTTCTCTTGATCATCTCTGGATCGCTACCAACTCTTAATTCTGCCATAAGTTCACCGGGCAGATCGATTTGTACTTGTTTAATATCTTTCATCTAGGACACCTCCAATTTTAGCCAGTATGTATGAAGGGACAAAGTTATTATAATAATAGATTACCACAATGTAAAGTGATGATCTATATTTGTAATAAACAGAAAATTTGCATTAACACAATTGTAAGGTTAAATCTCCTAAAGGAGCAACAAGGCATCCTTAATCTGGATAATTTCACCCTGAGACTTATATACCCTTGGAACACGTTTACTAATCATACATACAACTTCATAATTAATAGTATCAATCCAACTTGCTACTTCATCAATTGTAATATGGTGACCACCGGCTGGTCCAAACAGGGTAATTTCATCCCCACGCTGAACATCTAGGCCTGTTAAATCCACCATACACTGATCCATACAAATTCGACCTATGATTGGGCGGACTTCACCTTCTACAATGGCTTTGGCGTTCCCTGTATAAAGCCTTGTGTATCCATCTGCATACCCAAGAGGGATTGTTCCAATAGTCGTGTCTTGCTCAGTTGTATAAAGGAGTCCATAACTTACACCAACACCTGGACCAACTTGCTTTACATGACTAATTCTAGCTTTTAAGCTCATAACCTCTTTTAATTTCACATTTTCATGAGAAACATCATGAGATGGGTACAGTCCATATAACATAATACCTGCTCGCACCATGTTATAGTTTAACTCAGGTAAGTCAATAATTGCAGCTGAGTTCGAAACATGTTTGATAGGAATTTGGATCCCAAGTGCCTCTAACTCTTCAATAACCATGTTGTATTTTTTTACTTGGCTCAGGGTATAGTCTTTATTAACTTCATCAGCTACTGCAAAGTGTGTATAAATACCTTCAATTTCAATGTTACCCAGTTTTGAAATGTATTCAGTTACTATAACTGCATCTTTCTCAGCACGAAGGCCAAGACGTCCCATGCCTGTATCAAGCTTAATGTGTACTTTCGCTTTAACGCGGTTTTCTTTTGCCACTCTATCAAGTGCCTGTGCTTGTTCAAAGGCATAAACCGTTTGAATAAGGTTATGTCTAATCACTTCATCAGAGTCTTCTTCTGGTGTGTATCCTAGAACCAAAATCGGAACTTCCTTATAATACTTTCTAAGTTGAATAGCTTCAGTCAATGTTGCAACTGCAAACCGATCTGCACCATTATCTAAGAGTGTCTGTCCGATTTCTACAGATCCATGTCCATATCCATCAGCTTTAATAACTGCTGTCACCATTGCCTCTGGTTTTGTCACACGTCGTACTTCTTTAATATTATGTGCTAAATTGTCTAAATTCACTTCTGCCCATACAGGTCTTCTGAGTTGTTGCTGCATAATTTTACCCCCCGGTAGAAAATCATACTTTCTATGAGACTCATTATCTCAATTTACATTAAATAAAAAGTGTTTTGAATATTTATATTTTGGCTTACCGTACCAGTGTACAGTAAGCCAAATTTTAAAGTCTTTATTTTTTACTATTTTCAACAAGTTCCATCAGTGTATGCGTGAGTCCACTAACTATATCACCTGCTAGTAAACCAAACTCCCCTTTACGCCCAGCCATAATGTCACCTGCACGTCCATGAATATATACACTTAAAATGACCGCGTCCAGTGGTGCCATGCCCTGAGCAACAAAACCAGTTATAATCCCTGTGAGTACATCACCACTACCTGCTGTTGCCATGCCGCTGTTTCCAGTTTGGTTAACGTAAATATCACCTTCAGGCGTTGCAATAATGGTTCTTGACCCTTTAAGGACAAGAATTACACCATATTCTGTTGCAAACTTTCTGGATACTTCAATCGGATTTTCAGTTACTTCGTCTATTGTTAGCCCTGTAAGTCTAGCCATTTCACCTGGGTGTGGAGTCAGAATCATATCTGCCTTTTTAGTATTTAACCATGATACATTGCGTGACAGTACATTTAAACCGTCTGCATCAAGAACCATGGTACACTCTACAGCTTCAATCATTTGACGTACAAGCTCTGACATTTCACTTGCCGTACCGCAACCCGGTCCAACCGCAACAACATCAACATCTTGCGTTTGATCAATAATCTTTGCAATCTGATTAATGTTAATTACACCACGTCTCATTTCATTAAGTGGTATTGTCACTACTTCAGGCACACTGGTTGTAATCAGTAAGTTTAAACTTTCGGGTATATATAATTTTAAAAGTCCCAAACCACTTCGTAGAGCAGCTTTACACGTTAAAATTGCCGCTCCTGTCATACCAGAACTACCAGCAATGACATTGGCCTTTCCATATGTTCCTTTATGAGAATTTTGAGGACGCTCTGGAAGGAGATTCATGATCTGTTTTTTAGTAATCATGTTATGTTTTAGTCCAAGCTCATTGATCGACTTGTTTGGAAGTCCAATGCGCCTAATAACTAACTCGCCATTGTAAGAAGCACCGGGATACATGATGTTACCCAGCTTTGGTAGGGCAAATGTAACAGTTTTATGGGCTTTGACTGCTGTCCCCATAATTTTACCTGTGTCACCATTAACACCTGATGGCACATCTACTGACATGGTATATCTGCTTAAGCGATTTACTACATCAATTACACCAGCGTGGACCCCTTGAACATCTTTGGCAAGGCCCGTACCAAACATGGCATCTACTACAACATCGTGGATTGGGATTAGTTTTTCTAACTTCATCAACCCACCTTGGTCATTCACATTATCTATTTGTGTATCCAATTTTCTAAGAACTTGGAGATTTAACTCTGCATCTCCTGATATATCTTTGGGTTGCCCAACAATGAATAGTCGAATTTTTATATCATTGTTTTGCAAATGTCGTGCAATTACAAAGCCATCTCCACCATTATTGCCAGTCCCACATAGAATTAAGACACTTTTTACCGGGCGGTCTAATCTTTTAATTTCATCCACCACTGCGCGTCCAGCATTCTCCATAAGAACGACACCAGGAATACCGTATTTTTCAATAGTCACTCTATCGATTTCACGCATTTCACTGTTTAATGCAAGTTTCATAAGTTCAACCCCTTATACTGCTACACCATTCGCTACCGCATACTCTTTACAATGGGATATGGACAACATGATCTCAGTGATCCCCCTGTCTGTCGCAACCGTTTTGGCTCCACCTTGTAAATGCACCACTGGCTTACCGAATTCATCTCGTAAAACCTCTATGTCTGTCCACTGAAATCCTCGAAGTCCGGTTCCAAGTGCTTTGACTATGGCTTCTTTTGCGGCAAAATTCCCTGCTATAGTTTCTGCTTTCATATTTTTGGATTTGAAATATTCTATCTCATTTTCCGTGAAGAGTCTTTTAACGAATCGATCGGATTTTTCCACTGCTTTTTTTATACGTTCAATCTCAATGATATCTACACCAATTCCTTTGACCATCACATCATCTCCAAATTTCTCTTCATTCGCATGATCTTACTTGCGTCAGACTTCTGACCATTGTACTATTATAACATAGAAAACCATCCAATTAAACGAGGTGACTTATGTCTAAGTATACATGCAACAAATGCGGTGAACATGCGCATTACATAGATTTTTACAAGACCAGTGACGCACCACAACCCGAGACAATTTATGCCTACTGTAAAGCTTGTGGTCGTGAAGCTTGGGGTGGGATGAAATTTCACCCCGCGATGAATGAATTATTTAATGATTTTTTCAGGGCAAACTTTGAAACCCCCGAAGAGTGGGATGAATCTTACCAAGAAAAAAACATACTACAAAAGTAAAAAAAGCTGAGGGGTGGCGTGAACCATCTCTCAGCTTTTACTCTGTTTTATTACTTAATTTAAATTAAATAGCTTTAGTAGCTTCTTTTAACCATGCCACTTCATCATCGTTAAGATGTGGTGCAAGTGTGTCAAATACCATTTGGTGGTAAGTATTGAACCACTTTAACTCGTCATCTGTTAGCATTTCTTTAACCACAGGTTTTGTATCTATTGGACAGAATGAAATAGTGTCAAACTTAAGGAACTGACCAAACTCAGTTTCAATATCTTTCTTTATAACCAGTGTGTTTTCAAGACGAATACCATACTGACCTTCTCTATACACGCCAGGCTCATTGGTTAAAGTCATGCCAGGCTGAAGTTTCACAGGATTTGGGTCCATTTTCATGGTTTGTGGACCTTCATGAACATTCATGAAATACCCAATACCGTGACCCGTACCACATTTATAGTCTATGCCTTCAGCCCACATTGGCTGGCGGGCGATCATTTCAATTTTTGAACCCGTAGCACCTGACAAGAATCTTAATTTAGCAAGGGCAACATGGCTTTTCAAAGTTAATGTGAAGTCCTTTTTCATTTGATCTGTGACCGGGCCTAATGAAACTGTTCTTGTTATATCTGTTGTTCCATCAAGATAATTGCCACCTGAATCAAATAAGAAGAATCCTTCTGATTCTAATGTATAGTTTGAAGCTTGTGTTGCTGCATAATGCATCATTGCACCATGTTCTTTATAACCTGCAATTGTATTAAAACTTTCTGATACAAAACGTTCCTGCTCAGAACGGAAGTGCCTTAACATTTCTTCAACCTTTAGTTCGGAAGCTTCCCCTTTTGGAACAGCTTCTTCTAGCCACTTGATGAACTTAACCATAGCTACACCATCTCTAACTTGGCTGTTATGCATGTTTTCAAGTTCTTCGGCAGACTTCATAGATTTAATAAGTGCCACAGGATTATTGTCTTCCACTTTAATCACAGATTCAGAAAGAGCGTTTTCTAGTGCTGTTGATAGTTGACCAGGATCATAACTCACATTTTTACCTTGAGGAAGTTCCCCTAAGAAAGTCATGATAGATGAATAGGGTTGCACTGTTACTTTACTTTGGTCAAAATGATTTTTTGCACGATCGTCTAGTTTGTCAGGATTTATGAACAACCACGCACTGTCCATACCCACCACTGCGTAAGCCAATGCGACAGGACTAAATGTTATGTCTGACCCTCTATAATTAAACAACCATGCTACGTCGTCTAGTGTTGTAATGACTTGGTATGCAAGGTCATTTTTAGCCATAACAGACCTAAGTTTTTCAAGTTTTTGAGCCACGCTGTTACCTGCAAATGGCATTTCATGAACCATAATTGTATCTGATGGCATGTCCGGTCTATTTTCCCAAACTGCATCTAATAAATCTATATCTGTTTTATATGTATATTTTTTAGGTAATGCTTCCGCGTCAAATTTTCTTTTGGTACTCACTGAAATTACCGAGCCGTCAAAACCGATTGTTTTGCCTTCAGCTAGGTTCAAGTTTAACCATTCATGTACTTCTGGAACACCTTCTAAACCCCACTTAATAAGTTCAATTTCTGTTCCTTGAAGTTGGTCTGCAGCTTGAATGTGATATCTGCCATCTGCCCATAAGTATGATTTTTCTTCTGTTACAACAACTGTTCCAGCAGAGCCAGTAAAACCTGAAATCCACGTTCTACCTTTCCATCTTTCTGGTACGTATTCAGACTGATGTGGATCGGAACTTGGGATTATATACGCATCAATATTATGCTTTTTCATTTCTTCACGAAGTTTCTTGATTCTTTCATTAATCATTGTAAATCCCCCTTAATATTTTCCACGCCTTCATAGCGCCTATCTATGAAGTTTACTTTACCTATATACTAGTCCATAATTTCATGGTTGTGAACATATTTTTTAAATATTAAAACAATTTAATCTCCTGTTCTTTCTAAGTACAATATGTACATGCCAATCCGTTCATTTTTCAAACTCATAAAGCCTATTTTATACGTAATAAAAAACCGCGATGGTCGACTCTTTTTTAGTTAAAGAGTATAACCATCACGGTTGTTTGTTTCATTTATACCTTGCAAGGCTTCATTTCATTTGACACATAAGCAAACATAACGCGGTCCTGATAACAATTATGTTCTCTGTCAAAAGCAGCCTCTTTACGGTAACCTTCTTTTTCAAAGTTTAACTTCTCAACCACTCGAATCGATGGACCATTTTCAGGGTGAATAGCTGCTTCAATTCGGTGTAAACCCCAATCATAGACGGCTGTATCAACTAATTTTTTTACTGCTTCAGTCGTCAGACCTTGATTCCAAAATTCTTCATTCATGATATATCCAATTTCAGCTTTATAATTCCAAAACTCAAGATGATGTAAAGATATCAAACCGATAAGTTTTCCAGACTCTTTATGCTCTAGCGCCCATCTTATAAAATACCTGTTTTGATAACCATCACTAATAATCTCAACATATCTTTTCATCTCCATCACTGACTTAAATGGTGAAATGACTTGATATTTCAAAGTCGCATTATTATTATATATCTCAAATAGATCATCTACATCTGATTGACGTATATCACGAAATCTAAGTCTCTCACTTTCAAACTCTGGAAAGACTCTAAAAATCTCAAGAAGTTTATCCATATCATTGTCCCCCGGTGGATCATAGATACCCTTATGTTTATAGTTAAATATTCTATACCCTATATTGAATATCCTTTACCGGGCTAAAAATCAGCTTTCTTTCTTGGTTTTATAACATGGACTCAATTGCAATGCGCATGTCTTCAGGATCAATTGTAGGCTCAAAACGTTTAATTACCGAGCCATCTTTGCTTACAAGGAATTTAGTGAAATTCCATTTTACATCGTTCCCTTCAAGTAAGTGTGGTAACTTTTGACTAAGGAATCCTTGCATGTTTGCGCCACCTTCTGTCTCAACATCAAACCCTTCAAATGGGGCTTGATTAACTAGATGTTTAAACAATGGGTCTGCTTGTTCTCCTCTAACGTCAAGTTTTTGAGACAGCTCAAATGATACACCATAGTTGAGTTCGCAGAATGTTTTAATCTCTTCTGCAGTGCCTGGTTCTTGTTCTAGAAACTGATTACAAGGGAATCCTATAACCTCTAAACCTTGGTCTTTATAAGATTGGTGTAGATTTTCAAGACCTTTGTATTGAGGTGTGAATCCACATTTGCTTGCTGTATTTACTATAAGTAACACTTTTCCTTTAAATGATTCAAGCGACACACGTTCATCATCTGCGTTCATAAATGAGTAATTATAAATTTCCATTATTTTGCCTCCTTAAGCTGGCCATAATTTAATGCGATTGCATTGTATCTGTCTCTATTAAGTCCCATGTCTGAGTATCCCACTCTACTTTCAGAACGATACTCTACACGGTTATTCACTTCGTCAAAATAAAACTCTACATCATCTTTATACTTCATAGTGCCTGTCGTAAAAACCATATGGATATAGTTTTCAGACTCACTTGCCACCGTGCAGTCTCCGAAGGACTGACACGCTTGCATAAGTTCTTTTTTAGTCGTTTGAAGGTCTCCTACAAATGAAAGAGCTTCTACTTTTTTCTCTGGGTTTTGTGCCTGTGAAGATACACCATTGGGTTTGGAACCCAACGGGCTTAGTACACCCCCACTCACCCCTAACTGAGGTGTTGTATTATTTTTAAACATCATATACGCCGTCATAACCAGCATGAGTATCAGTACCACACTTAGAATTCTCATTAACTCCCTACTTTCTGAATAGCTTAACCAGTGGATTGTTTAATATATTGTCAACCGCCACTTTCTTAGCGATTTTACTAAATACTTCACCATATGTTGGATAAGGATGAATGACACCTGCTAGGCTGGAAAAATTCTTGTTCATTGTCTTTAACAACTGAATTTCACTGATCATTTCACCTGCGCGGTCTGCTAAAATTGATGCACCTAAAACCTTACCCCTCGCATCTAGAACTATTTTAACCCCTTCTTTAGAAGCACCTTTGGTCATTGCCCTATCAAGATGGTCAAAATCGAAATCATAAACCCTTATGGTGTCACCAAATTTGTCTCTCGCCTCTGCTTCTGTCATACCTGCGCGGGCTAACTCTGGTTCACTAAATGTAGTCCATGCTACATGTTTGTCTTTAACTTTTCTTTTAATTGGAAGACATGCATTTTGTATTGCTTGAATGCCTTGTACATTTGCCATATGTGAAAACAAGTACGGTCCTGCTACATCTCCAACAGCATATATATGTTTTTGACTGGTTTGCATATATGCGTTTACTTTTATACGTCTTTTGTCATATTCTATTCCTGCTTCATCAAGCCCTAAATTGTATAAGTTTGGTGTTCTCCCAATTGCCAACAGTATTTCATCAGCTTCAAGTTCAGTCGTTTCACCATCAGACGGTCCTGCTCCTGGCTCGACAGAAAGATACACTTTGTCACCACGCTTTGACATAGCAGTTGCCTTTGTATTTACATGAATTTTTACACCTTCTGACTTTAGAATGTCTTGTAAACGTTCACTATACTCTTTTTCTTCTCTAATCAGAATGTGGTCTGCCATTTCAACCAAATCAACTTTAACCCCTAAACGATTCATAGCCTGAGCCATTTCGACACCAATCGCACCACCACCCAGAATTATGATGGATTTCGGTAGTGCATTCAGTTCAAACAAGGATTCATTGTCTAAGTAAGGTGTTTCATCTATACCTGGAATTGGTGGTTTTAGTGGAGATGAACCCGTTGATATAACAAATTTATTTGCCTGAATTCTTTGACCGTTTACAAGAACCTCGTTTGGTGATGTAAACCTGGCATGTCCTTGAATGAAGTCAATTCCATCTGCTTCAAGTTTTTCAATGGACTCTCCTTCATAAACTTTCTCAATGACATTTTTTACAACATGCATTGCTTTTTCCGTACTGTACTCAAGAGTTCCAACAACACTTCTAGCAGTATGAATTTTCTTAGCTTCGTTTATGAGTGCCTTGCTAGGTATACAACCAGACCAAGTACATTCTCCCCCTGGAAGACCTTTGTTTATGACCAGAACTTTTTTGCCAAAACCAAGTGCTGTGTATGCTGAAGTTAATCCACCAGATCCAGATCCGATGACTACTATATCGTAATGTTTCATTGTCAGTCCTCCTTGAGTTGATCGATCTTTCTAGATTGATCTTGTAAGATTAATATACCGTAAAAAAATATACACGTCAACTGATTTTTGATAAAACTCCCTTAGGACATGTATATTTTCATAAAGGCATTATTCAAGTCAAATACCCATCTTAATCATCTGTATTAATATGTGCATTTTCCAGCCGATCCAATAAGCCATCTAACATGTTTGCATATTCCTTGTATTCTTCTAAGTTTAAATTAAGTGACTGGGCAATTTTTACTGGAATTTTCTCTGCAAGTGGAATCAATGCTTGTCCTTCATCTGTTAATAATACAATAGCTTTGCGGTCATCATCAGGATCTTTTTCCTTTGATACATAACCCAACTTTTCTAATCTTTGTACAATTGGAGTTAATGTCCCAGTCGACATTTTTAATTTTTTACCCAGGTCTCTAAATCCAATTGACTTATCTTCCCAAAGCACCATCATAGCAACATACTGGGGATAAGTTAACTTCAATTGGTCCAACAACGGTTTATATAATCTAATAGTGAGTCTCGAGGCTGTATATGCCCTAAAACACAATTGTCTGTCTAAATTTAGTGGTGAGTTTCCCATACATATCTCCTTTCAATCTTGTACGATTGATATAGCCATTATACGAGTTACAGTTTCATTTGTCAAAACATATGCTTTGTTATTTTTATACCACCAGGACAAGAACCCATTTTCTCAGAACATCCAAAGAAAATGTCTATACAAAAAAACCACCCCAATCAGTATGGAGTGGTTTGATTAACTAATATACAGGATTAATTGGCTCACGGCCTTCAAGTACTTCTATAATATTACGTGCGGCCATTTGACTCATTTTCTCTCGTGTTTCAGATGTAGCACTGCCTAAGTGTGGTAACAAAACAACATTGGTCATTTTAAGCAGTTCAGGGTGAATTTCTGGTTCATTTTCATATACATCTAGACCAGCACCCCAAATTTCATTATTCTTCAGTGCGTTTACAAGAGCTTGTTCATCGATTACAGGACCTCTTGAGGTATTAATTATCACAGATGAAAACTTCATTTTTTTGAATGCATCCTCATTAATTAGATGTTTAGTATCTTCAGTTAGAGGACAATGTAAAGATATAAAATCACTTTCAGAATATAACTGATCTAACTCAACATAGGTTGCATTAAATCGTTTCTCGAAGTCTAAATTTCTTTCTCGATTATGGTAGAGGATACGCATATGGTAGCCACGTGCTTTTTCTGCAAAACGTTGCCCAATACGTCCAGCACCAACTATACCAATAGTCTTTTCGTAAACATCTTGACCTAACAGAAGTTTATGGGCGAAACGCTCCCACTTACCTTCTCTAACATATTTGTCGGCTTCAAGAATACGTCTACTTACGGCAAATAGTAGAGCCCATGCCGTTTCAGCTGTTGTGTCAGATAAGACATCAGGTGTGTTTGTCATTGCAACATTGTTTGCCTTGGCAGTTTCAACGTCGAAATTGTTAAAGCCAACAGCATAATTAGCAAATACTTTAACGTTTGGAGCAGCAGCTAACACGTCTGAATCTATTCCATCACTTAAAGCTGTTAAAACACCATCGTACTTAGGAAACTCTTTAATCATTTCTTCTTTTGTCATAGGGATGTCTTTGCGGTTTACCACCACTTCAAACTTCTCCTGTAACATTACAATGCCACTTTCAGGTATGTCTCTTGTTATTAAAACGCGTTTCATATCCATTCCCCCTGTCAACTGTCGTATGATATATGCTTTATGGTCTGTTGCAATATTTTATATGCGGTCTATTTCATTTTAGCAGAGGGAATGATGAATCCATATTACAAACATTTGACATCGTAGTATGGCATAACTTTATTCTCTCATAATTCGTTTATACCTAATTAAGAGAGACCATTAACAATTCGTTTTCGCGTGAAGCCTAAAACAATGATAAATCCACTTAAAATTGCACCACTGTAAAGGGCTAAATTACTCCAACTTGCTGACCCAGATAATATTTCTGAATACCCTAAATATGACCAATAAAAAGGTGACCAATAGAGGGTAAAATGCCAATTTGAAGGCATAGCCACTGCACCTATTATTGAAATGGAAATTGGCAGGAATAAAAACTTTAAGTTGGTTAAACCCACAACTTGATTGGAGCTAAATATTCCTATTAAAAATCCAAACAAGACCAGAATACTCAGACTCACTCCTGTTAGGAATAGAACCTGCAATAAATTAACATGGGCATACCCTACAATCATAAGAATACCGAAGGTCTGAATTAGTGCTGTTGCAGCGCCTGTAATACTTTTTCCCGTTATAAACTCACTTCTTGTAACTGGGCTTACTACAATTGCTCGTACAGTTCCATCTTCTTTTTCTTCAATAATGTTTAATCCAATAATGCCCCCACCCAGTGCTAATGCCATAATAATTAAACTTATGGTACCAATAAGTGCAATTGGAGAATCTTCTACCCCCAATGAAGTAAATTTATATGCTACTGGGCTTTTATCATATTTATAAGTTTGGATAATTTTTGATGCGATTGCGTCTGCACCTTCTCGTTCATCTCCATACAATACAATTTCGAATTGATCCTCATTTTTGCTTATCCCAATGACTTCGTCAATGGATTCCAGCCTGTTCTCCAGGTCATTTCGGCTCTTTACCTGTTCTACCGATCCATACGTTTGAAGGAAATCAACAAACTCAACTTCAACGGTTTCATCCACCGCAAATTGAATAGCTGTCGCTTCAACACTTGGTATAAATGCGTTTAGACCGACAGCGAGTAGGAAGGGCGCCACTAAAATGTAGAGGAGGATGAACTCCCTAACATTGCTTTTAAAGTCTCTTATTGTAATACTAAATATTCTTTTTAACATGTCTTCACCCCTAGACTAAGTTTTTCTGATATCGGTATACAGAAGCGCCAAATAAAAGTAGCCCTAACGTACCGGACAGTGTAATGGACTGCCAGACTATATCTAACTTGCCCGTTTGATATATACATTCTTTTAATGCAAAGAGTAATGAATAAGTTGGCATTAAACGTATCCAAACAGGTGAAAAACTTGGTAAATAATAAGATGCAAACGGAATTGAAAGTAGTAGTGAAAAACTTATAATCCAAATCATCGCCTTTGAAAGATTATCAAAGAAGCTCGAAATAAACAGCCCTAGCCCTGAACCAAACAAACTTCCTGATATGGCAATAATCAACATGAGTATAAGGTTAGCGTTTAGACCGACTGTTAAGAAGGTCACCAAATACATTGAAACCAATCCAAGTAAAAACATAACCACTACTTTTGAAAAGAGAAACTCAACCATTTTTCCCGGCGACGCTACATATGCTCGGGTGGTTCCTTCTGATTTCTCAAAAAACATTAAAGTGGCGATGAAAAACAAACCTAGGAGTACAGGTTCCATAAGCAGAAACATCGGTAAAATCGAATGGTTAAATGGAATTTCCTTTTGGGATATACCTCTTCCTAAATAAGAAACCAATGCATCTTTTTCCCCCTTAATTTTCCCTAAATAATCATCCATCTCAAGTATCAACAAGGATTTTATTTTATCGTTTTCATATCCTTGGAGTACAAATTCTACATCTGGGAATTCATAGGTTCCACCTATGACCATGCCTAAACTTCCAGCCGTTTCATTGAGTTGGCTTTCAAGTTCCTCTCGTGTTGTTACCATGTGACTATTAGGTTTCTGGCTTAAAAAATCAGTCAAACCTAACATGGTTGTGTCCTCAGTTGAACTCAGTACATAAACGGTAGGCTCCATACTTATGTCTTCAGGAATTACAAAATTCACGATCAATATGAACACAGCAGCAATAAACAAAGTTATGAGTAAAAACCAGTTTCTAGTCACTAATTTCATATCTTTTTTTATTAAGGTTAATAAACGTTGAGACATTTAATCCAGCCCCCTGCCTGTTAACTTAATGAAAATCTGTTCTAATGTTGCTTCTTGCGAGTGCATTGTATCGATGATACCTGTTTCAATAAGTGCATTAAGACGTCTTTGATCCTCATGATTAGTCATAGATAATTTAGCTGTTTCTATTCCACTTGCACCTTTAAACTCAACGTTTACAAACTTTTCACCATGTTGTAATTTAAGGGCACGTGGCGTATCTAAAGCCATAATTTGACCATCATTTAAAAATGCAACCCTATCACATAATTCATCTGCAATGAACATGTTGTGGGTTGTTAGGAAAATGGTCGCCCCAGCTTGTTTTCTTTCTTTTATGATCTCTTTAATACGACTTGCTGTTGTAGGGTCTAGACCTGAAGTAGGTTCATCTAAAAACCATACTTTGGGATTATTCACAAGCGATCTACAAAACACGAGTCTTTGTAACATGCCTTTAGAGAATGCACCTGCTTTTTTATACATGGCGTCTTCTAGACCAACCATTTTTAGAAGTTTTTTCGGATCTGCTGTTGGAACAGCAAAGAGCTGAGCATAAAATTCCAAGTTCTCAATAGCCGTTAGTTTTTTGTAAACATTGGGTTGTTCAAATGACACCCCCATAAGGTTGAACAAGTTCTGTGAACGTTTTAAGACACTTTCACCAGCAATTGTCGCCTCACCTTTTTGTAATTCTAAAAGTCCTGTAAGAATATTTTGTGTAGTGGATTTCCCTGCACCTGAGGGGCCTAGAAAACCAAATATCTCACCTTCGTCAATGGAAAAACTAATATCATTTACTGCAAAATCATTGTTTTGTCCGTATGAATGAAACAAATTCTTTACGACGATCATAGTGTCGCCTCCTTTATTCATTAAAATGGGTTTACTTATTCATCATTTTTTTGAGTATCTGAATTTTTAAATATCCTATGCCTACAACACCAATTGCGATAAGTCCCCATCCCCATACTGGTATTGAATTAATAAATTCCATGTGATCCTCCAATCCACGCATTGTGACTCAAGAGTCACAATGCAAGTAAAAAAATATAATACAAAAGTGACTACACAGTCATGTGACTATGTAGTCATAATACACCCATCTATTTTGTTTGTCAAATCCTTATCTTGGTTTTAGTCCATCCATCAAACAATCAACCATAGAATGTGTCGTCGCCACGAAGTCTTCATCAACGTCAGTTAAAGAGTTGTGACTTTTATAGTAATACTCAATTGCAGATAAACTCATAGACTGGATCATATGGTTCATAAAGTGGGCATCTACATCAGAACGCAACTCACCACGATCCATAGCGCCTTGAATTAACATCATCATAAAATCCTGTGATTTATTATCATTGTCTTCCATTAGTTCAGACTTAAGGACTTCATCTTCAGTTTTTAGTATGAAATTACCTATTTTCGTTAAGTCTGGGTGATCTTTTGCAAAAATAACTCCTGCGACATAAAACTCTTTAAGTAACTCAAAAAAATCCATTTGATGCATATTGGGAATAATATCAGCGAAATAAGCTAATTTTTTTGTTCCCATATATTCTAAGATATATTTAAATATGTCCTTTTTATCATCAAAATACTGATAAAAACTCCCTTTTGCTATTTTGCTTTCCTTAACCATGTTACTTATGCTTGCTTTATGATATGTTTTTTCAGCAAACTCCTTAATACATACATCTAAGATGCGTTGCTGTTTGTCTTCTGGCAAATTAAAAAACGTTTGATGAGGCATGTAAACCCTTCTTTCTAAAAATATGACTACTTGGTCACATTATAGATATAAAAAGTGGGCTCGTCAAGCCCACTCAAATCGTTTACTAGTATTTACCACGCACTCGAAAGCATTTAATACCATGCTTTGCGTCAAGATTATCTATCATGTTTTGAAGCTCTTCAGATGTGAACGACCTAAAGGTGTTTGGCATGAGTTCTCCTTCTGTTTTAACGTATTGCTGCAGGATATAATTCCTAGCACCTTTTATGTATTTTGTCATTTGAACAACATCATCTTCAGTATGCATACCTTTAATGACTGTGGTTCTAAACTCATGGTCAACACCACTTTTAATAATCAGGGAAATCGAGGTTTTTATTTTATCCATGTCAACTTTACTGGGACCAATCGCTGAAGGATACTTGTCAAAGACATGTTTAATATCCATAGCAATGTAATCTAACAAGTTAGATTCTATTAAATCTTGCAAGACTTCTGGGTTTGTTCCATTGGTATCTAACTTAACCGATACATCCATGGCCTTCACAGACTCAATAAAAGCTTTTAGACCTTGCATCAGTGTTGGTTCACCACCTGTTATTACAAGACCATCGATCATGCCTTTTCTTTTTTCTAAATGTCTAAAGACAGTTTCGGGGAGGGTTGTGGGATACTGATTTGGGTTCAAAACCAGCCCTCCATTATGGCAAAAAGGACAGCGGAAATTACAACCACCTGTAAATACAAGTGAAGCCACTTTGTTCGGATAATCTATAAATGTGGTTTTCTGGAATCCTTTAATTTGCATAAGCGCCTCCATATTTAAGTGTTTGGTCATAACCAGACGACTTCTATTTTTTTAGTACATCCAGCACAAGAAAATCTAATTTACATACAAGCCGGGGGCTATTTATATAGCCCCACACTATAAGATAAATAGCCCCCATTAGTAATTCTATTCTATTACGATTTTTAGCAAACTTCAAACTCTAGTCTGTCATTAAACTCTGATTGTTTACCGTCATTCCAGTTTTGAACTGGTCTGTGGTATCCAACTACACGCGTCCAAACCTCAGTTTGTTTACCACATTCAGGGCAAATTGGTTCTTCACCAGCAATGTACTTATGAACAGGACAAATGCTAAATGTTGGCGTGATAGTGAAGTAAGGAAGTCTATAACCATTGCTTACACCTTGAATAAGTTTCTTCAGTGTTTCAACTGAATCAATTCTTTCAGGGATGAATCCGTGGAATACTGTACCACCTGTATATTTAGTTTGCAGACTGTCTTGATGATCAAGCGCATCAAAGATATCTTCAGTAAACCCAACTGGGAGCTGGGAACTATTAGTGTAGTAAGGTGATTCGTCACCTGCAACAGCAATCTCTGGGTACAGCTCAAGGTCAAGTTTAGCAAACCTATGCGCAGTGCCTTCAGCGGGACTTGCTTCAAGGTTATACAAATGCCCTGTGTCTTCTTGGAACCTGATGAGTACCTCATTCATAAAGTCCAAGACTTCTTCAGCAAACTCTTTTCCTGCTGGTGTTGTAATATCTTCAGTTCCTTTAGTAAAGTTAATAATACATTCATTAAGGCCATTTGGTCCTATTGTAGCAAAGTGATTATGCCAATACTCCCCATTAGCTTCATATACATCGTGAAGATAATGTTTTGAATATGGATAAAGGCCACGGTGCATGTTTTCTTCTAATATAGTTCGTTTGATCTCTAAAGAGTTCTTAGCAATCTCCATAAGTCTTTCAAGTCGATCAAATAGGGCTTCAATGGTCTGTGATGTGTACCCTAAACGTGCAAGGTTGACTGTTACAACACCAATAGAACCCGTTTTAGGGTTGGCACCAAAAAGTCCACCACCACGACGTCTTAGTTCTGTGTTATCCAGTCTTAGTCTACAACACATCGAACGAACATCTTCAGGGTCTAGATCTGAGTTAACAAAGTTACTAAAGTACGGAATACCAAACTTGCCTGTCATTTCCATGATTTTATTGGTAACATCACTGTTCCAGTCCCAGTCACTTGTAATGTTGTATGTCGGAATTGGGAATGTGAAGACACGGCCTCGTGCATCCCCTTCCATCATAACCTCACAAAATGCCATGTTAATCATGTCCATTTCTTTTTGGAATGATTTATAGGTGTGGTCAAACATACGTTTACCCCCAATTATGACAGGGAGTTCTCTATGCGTTGACGGCACTTCTTTATCCATAGTGATGTTAAAGAATGGTGTTTGGAAACCTACACGTGTTGCAATATTCATATTAAAGACAAAGGTCTGCATAATTTGCTTAACCTTTTTATAATCTAAATTATCAAAGTGCACAAATGGCGCTAATAGCGTATCAAAGTTTGAGACAGCCTGGGCACCCGCTGCTTCCCCTTGCAGTGTATATATAAAGTTAACAAGTTGCATAAGTGCTGCTTCAAAGTGTTTTGCAGGTGCTGATTCAACTTTTCCTGAAACACCAGCAAATCCGTTCATAAGTAGGTCTTCTAACGACCAACCACAACAGTATGTAGACAAGAGGCCTAAATCGTGTATGTGTAAGTCCCCATGTTCATGGCTGTCACGAATACTTTCGTCATAAACTGTGTTTAACCAAAACGTTTTAGTCGCTTTTGCTATCACGTGATTATTCAAGCCTTGAAGGCTGTATGACATATTAGAGTTTTCACGTACTGTCCAGTCACTTTGACCAATATATTCATCAAAGATGCCCATAATGTCCATGGCTGTCTTTTTAGTCTCACGCATACGTTTGTGTTCATATCGATATTTTATGTATTTTTTAGCAGTGTCATATTCCCCCATCTTCATAAGAACATCTTCAACACTGTCTTGAATATCTTCAACTTTTGGAGTGATGTGATTGTTACAAATCTCAACCAGTAAATCTACTGTATAATCTGTCGCAACCTCCGCTAATTTCCTAAGGTTCTTTCTTGATTTACTATCGTGTGTAGCAACTAAAGCTTTGAAAATTGCATCTTCAACCTTCATCTTGTCAAATGCTACAACCGTGCCATTTCGTTTTTCAACTTTATTAAGCATCTTGATCCTCCCCACAATATATAGTGTGTATAATAAATCCAAACACAATATATAGATCTAGAAGCACTAAAAAATCCACCTTCTCTGGCCGAGGAGGTGATCTAAAGCGCACTCTTTTTTCTTCTCATATAATATTTTAGCAAATGGTTTTTTCTCCTACAAGGCAAGCAGAGGAATAAAAATCGATTTTAAGAGTTCTTATGAAAATAAAAAAAATAGCTTAAATTGTGATTTATCTACGACCCCCTTAATAGGACTGTCTTCCACGCCACACCGACATTATTCGACAATAACTGCGAAATGTTCGCTTTGTGTACATCTCACAAGGTACATAGTCCCTAGTCCATGATTAGGTAATATTATCCTGTATATATGCACAATGAAATCTTTAGAAAACTAATATTATAGTCGCCATTATTAAGATTAAAGTACATGTTTTAATTTCTTTTTACATTTACAGACAATCAAAAGAGCTACACTAGGTAGCTCTTTTGATTAATAATTGTTATCTATTATGTACTTTTGTATGGCGTTAACAACTTCTTCATTTCTATTTATCATAACTACACTTTCTACGAACTCTTCCTCATAGGACAATGTTTGTACCTCAAAGTAGATTCCGTTTGCGGTAAAACTTGCTGAATAAGAATCAATTTGATCTAACGGAACCTGTTCAAACTCCGATTTTATATGATCAAAATAGTTTACATTTAGAAAAACCCTTGACTGGATATCCGGTTGATAGACCATATCAATCTTACTTAAACATGTTTCATGTTCTACATAAAGTGATATGCGACGTGGCATAAGAACATTGTTTTCAACTATATCAAACTGGTCTGAAGTCCAGACTTGGTCTGGATTTCCTGGATAAGCCACTGAAACGGGTTCGAGTATCCCACTTTTTTCAAAGTTTGATTGAACACAATCAAATGTAATTTCCTTAGTTCTGTTACCAAACTCATCATATGTGAGTGCAGTTACTTTGTTTGACTGGTTATAAATTATAAAAGCTATAATAACCATTAAAAGACCAATTGCAATGAGTTTTTGTATCCGTGTAGTCATAATTAAATCCTTTTCTTAGTAATATCTTAGATTTCCAAAGTGAACATTAAAAGTTTCATATTCTTGATATGGAAGGGTGCAAGCTGCAGGTCTTTCGATCTCACCACTATTACCCGCTACATCTCTCCACTTATATACCATTGCACCAGATGTTCTTACGCCATTGGCATAAATTCCAAAATATCCATATTTTCCACCTGGAACTGTCTTTTTAACCGTCGCACCTATTGCATCAGATGTTGTTGAAGCTCTTGCAACACTCACACCGATTTCTGCTTCTGCTTCAAGTGCTAACAGATTAAACTCGGCTGAACCCGAAGCTGAACCTGTAAACACCCATTCCACTGCATGACTTTGAGAATAGGTAGCTGTAATTTCAGTAGATGCTGATTCCCCTCTTGTATCAAATGAAACCTTACCCAACTGGAAAGCGTCTGGCTTAAACTGCGTGTAATCTGGGTCATATCTATCTAGCCATTCAGAATAGAAAGAACCCGAACGGAGCATTGGTATTCCGAACACTGAAGATTTTGTTTTAGTCACCACTTCTTTTGTGTTACCAGTTATACCAGTTTCCTTCTCTAAAGCTTCTTGCGCATCTTGTGTAACTTCATAGTTTGTAAAGTATTCAACTTGAGAATCCGCCAAAGATACAGACGGAATAATAAACATACTTGCAGCTAACAATGCAGACATAAATCTTTTCATGAGTTTCCTCCAATACAGTTATAATATAACATCCTCCTCCACATGTGGTGTTTTTTTACAAATAAGCTTATCTAAAGTAGAATTTACCAAGTATTGAAATATAAATCAATCATTTATTACCAAATGTGCATAATGCTGTAGATTTGAGCAAAAAACAGACTATTCTCCTCTTGACTTGAGGAAAATAGTCTATTTGAAAATTTTTTAATTAAACGGACAAATACTTTTTAACTGCTTCAGCAACTTGTTCAGCTTCAAATCCGAAGTGTTTCATTAATTCTCCACCTGGAGCAGACTCACCGAATCGGTCGAGTCCAATATTCAGACCGTCTAAGCCTGTATACTTTTCCCAGCCCATGGTTATACCTGCTTCAATTGAAACCCTATTACGCACATCCTTTGGTAGTACGTCTTCTTTGTACTGTGGTGTTTGCTCGTCGAACTGGTCACGGCATAACATACTTACTACACGTGCATCTATACCAGATGATTTAAGCAGTTTTGAAGCACCAACTGCAACTTCCACTTCTGATCCACTAGCCATTAAGATAACCTCAGGATGATCGCCTTCTTCTTTTACAAGTGTATAAGCACCATGGTGAGATCCACGATGTACACCTTCTTGAGGAGGTAAGGCTTGTCGAGTTAAAACTATTGCTGATGGGCCTTCAGTTCGTCTTAATGCTTCAATCCACGCAACAGCCGTTTCTTTTGGGTCACCTGGTCTGAATACATGCAAATTTGGAATACTTCTAAGCATCATTACATGTTCTATTGGTTGATGGGTTGGTCCATCTTCACCAACACCAATGCTGTCATGGGTAAAGACATAAATAACTGGCTGTCCCATCAAAGCTGAAAGTCTAATTGACGGTTTCATGTAATCCGCAAAGACCAAGAAAGTCGATCCGAATGCACGTAGTCCACCATGTAGGGATATCCCATTCATAATTGCGGCCATTGCATGTTCTCGTACACCGAAGTAAATATTTGCGCCCTCTGGTGTATCCCAGTCAAAATCACCAAATCCTTTTAGATAGGTTTTTGTTGATGCATTTAAATCTGCGGACCCACCAATTAGATTAGGAACATACTTTTTCACAATATTAATCATACGACCACCACTGGCACGTGTAGCTTCTTTTTCACTAAAAGCGTTCCAAAGGCCAGGATGTTCTAGTAATGCATCTGGCATTTCATACTCATGCCAAGTTTCCCATTTCTTCTTCATGTCAGGAAAGGCGTCAAAGTAGTTTTCAAGCTTTTCTTCCCACATAAACCGTTCAATTTCTCTTTTATCAATAACGGTCTTCATATGATCAGCAACATCTTCAGGAACAAGGAATGACTGGTCTGGGTCCCATCCCATTAACTCTTTAGTTAGTCTAAGCTCATCGTCTCCGAGAGGAGAGCCGTGAACACCTGATGTTCCTGCTTTATTAGGACTGCCATAACCTATGACTGTTTTTACCTTAATAAGGGTTGGTTTTGTGGTATCTATTCTGGCTTTTTCAAGGGCACTGGTTATACTTTCGAAATCATTACCATCATGAACCGTTAAAACATCCCATCCATAAGCTTTAAATCTTTTGCCCACGTCTTCGGTAAAGGACTTATCGGTTCCACCATCTATGGTAATATTGTTGTCATCATACATGACAATTAACTTGCCAAGTTTTAAGTGGCCCGCCAATGAGCAGGCCTCACTTGCAACCCCTTCCATAAGGTCGCCATCACCAGCTATTACATAAGTATAGTGGTCTATAATTCTATGGTTTGTTTTATTGAAGTTTGCCGCTAAATGTCTCTCTGCAATTGCCATTCCAACCGCATTAGATATACCTTGTCCGAGTGGGCCTGTTGTCGTTTCAACCCCTGGTGTCATACCGTATTCTGGATGACCTGGTGTCATGGACCCCATTTGTCTGAACCGTTTAAGTTCATCCATAGGTAGGTCATATCCGAAGAGATGTAACAAGGAATAAACCAACATGGACCCGTGGCCAGCTGATAAAACAAACCGGTCGCGATTATCCCAAGTTGGGTCTGTTGCACTCCCTCTTAAGAAATCTTTCCACAGTATGTAGGCCATCGATGCTGTACCCATTGGTAGTCCTGGATGTCCAGAGTTCGCTTTCTGGACTCCATCTGCCGCTAATAGTCTAATCGTTTCTACTGTCCTTTGATCTATAGATTTCATTTGCCACCTCCATGGTTTATTGGTCATTGTGAAATGGACATATCTGTCCTTTATGTGGGAAATATACCCTCTTCATTCACCAAATAACAAGCTTCCAGCAATAATACACAAGGAAGTGGTTGACCGCATGAAAATTGGGCATAAATGACATATCCCCTAATTCGAATGAGCAGGGAGAATTCCAGCAGAAGGATGTGATTTTATGAGACTCTACGAAGCTATTCAACTCACTTTAAAAGCCCACGCAGGACAAGTCCGTAAGCTGGATGGAGATATTTACGCTGCGCACCCACTTGAGGTGGGGATGATGCTCCTTAAAATGAATGCCAATGAAGATGTGGTCATAGCTGGTCTTCTTCATGACACCGTTGAAGATACTTATGTAACGCTTGATGATATAAGAGAACAGTTTGGAGACCATGTGGCAGAATTGGTTGAAGGGTGTTCCGAACCAGATAAATCGCTCCCTTGGCGTGAGAGAAAAGAATACATGTTGGACCATGTTACCCATAAAGCTACCTTTGATATGAAACTCATTATACTGGCTGACAAGTTAAGTAATATTAGGAGTATTTATAGGAACTTAGAAACCATGGGGGATCGTTTATGGGACTGCTTTAATGCAGGATATGAAGAACAACGGTGGTATAGCCAAGCCATGTGTGGTGCGTTAAACGAAATGTCTTGTGTGACTATGCATGAAGAGTATTGCCGTTATGTTCGATTGGTTTTTCCGGAATAGATTTATAGAACTGCACAGGCCAACCTTCGGTTTGCCTCGTCGTGTTACACACGACATACAAAATAAAATAAGTATGCATATATATGACTGGCGTCAGATATATGGGTACTTTTTTTGTTCTCA
>Ga0209379_10000749_pt1 | contig 23908 bp, 20 predicted proteins | sample tdDd001_FD_187124 | JGI IMG/M metagenome (GOLD analysis project Ga0209379, IMG submission 187124) | Marine sediment microbial communities from the Atlantic coast under amendment with organic carbon and nitrate - tdDd00.1 (SPAdes)... | ecosystem: Environmental > Aquatic > Marine > Coastal >...
TCTGTATACAATTACCTTTCAAAAGATGTGATAAAAGAAGTAGCAAATTTGTTAGATATTTCTGAGACCAAAGTTTATGGCATTGCGAATTTTTATTCGATGTTATCAACTCAGAAAAGAGGTAGACATGTTATACAGATATGTAATAGTGCGCCTTGTTATATTAAAGAGGGGCAACATCTAGTAACTATATTTGAAGATATTCTCGGTATTAATATTGGAGAAGTTACTGAAGATAAGATGTTTTCTTTAGAATATACAAGTTGTATAGGTGCTTGTGATCAAGCGCCTGCGGCGAGAATAGATGAGATGATTTATGGTGAATTAGACAGGGCAAAAGTCTTCAATATCTTAGCATCTTTAAGAAGGGAGGAGACAGATGAGTAATTTATTATTTGAAAGATCTGATACCTTATTATCCTTTGATGATTATCAGCAAGCAGATGGTTTCAAAGTATTACAATGTGTTTTAAAAAAGCCACCACTTGAGATTATTGATGAAATAAAAGCATCAAATCTTGTCGGTAGAGGTGGTGCAGGTTTTCCAGTAGGCATTAAGATGTCTTCGGTACAACGTATGGAAAGTGATATAAAATATCTCGTATGTAATGCAGACGAAGGTGAACCTGGTACATTTAAGGATAGGGAACTTCTCAGTAGGAATCCATTAAAAGTTATTGAAAGCATGATTATATCAGCCTATGCAATAGGTGCCTCAAAAGGTTATTTGTATGTCCGAGGGGAATACGCCTATTTGAAAGCGCCAATTTTAGAAGCATTAGAGGTTTTAAGAGGAGAAGGGTATTTAGGCAAAAATATCTGTGATAGCGGATTTGATTTTGATATTGAATACAGATCAGGTATCGGAGCATATATTTGTGGTGAAGAGACAGCACTCATAGAATCGATAGAAGGTAGATCAGGCGATCCAAGAAATAAACCGCCTTACACAGCAGAAGTGGGTCTGTGGGGTAAACCAACACTTGTTAATAATGTAGAAACACTCGCCAATATTTTGCCTATCATGGATTTAGGTGCTGAAGTATACAAAACATATGGTACTGAAAAAAGCGCTGGAACAAAATTATTTTCTGTTTCGGGTAGTGTTATAAATAAAGGTGTTTATGAAGTACCTTTTGGTACAACACTTAGACAGCTTATAGATGAGGAATGTGGTGGTGCTGAACATATTAAATTTATTCAAGTCGGAGGTTCTTCAGGTATTATTTTACCAGAATCAATGATTGATATTGAATTGTCATATGAAGCGTTCTCTGAGTTGGATGCAGGGCTGGGTTCAGGTGCTATTTATGTTGCAGATGAATCCGTATGTGTGCTTGATTATTTGAAAGTGACAGCTGCATTTTTTAAACATGAATCTTGTGGTAAATGTACACCTTGCCGTGAAGGGAATAGACATATTGAAAGAATTCTAAGAAACCTTAGTCAAGGTATTGGCTCTAAGGAGGATATTGATACCCTTCAAAGAACGAGCCTTGTAATGAAAGAAGCTTCATTTTGTGGACTAGGTCAAACCGCTACATCGGGCCTTGTTTCTGCATTAAAATATTTTGAAGATGAAATACTGCTTCATTTAGAAGAAAAATGTCATACTGGTGTGTGTTCATTTCCAAAAGGAGGTGACCAATAATGAAAATTACTATGAATAATACTGAAGTTGTTGTAACAGAAAATATGACCATCCTTGATGCTGCAAAACTAGCCAAAGTAAAAATACCTACACTCTGTTATCATCCAGATTTAGAGGTCAAAGCAAATTGTAGGGTCTGTGTGGTTGAAGTAGAAGGTATGAGAAATCTACAAGCTGCGTGTTTAACAAAAGTTTCAGAAGGTATGGTTATATATACCAATAATAAACGTGTCAGAGAATCCAGACGAATCATTGTTGAGTTGATACTTGCCAATCATGACCAGACTTGTACAACATGTCATAGCAATGGAGTATGTGAATTACAACAACTAACAGAAGATCTGAATATAAAAGAAAACAGATACGATCATGTGTTAGAACAAGAAGAAATCATGATGGGTAATCCATCAGTTGTTAGAGATATGAGTAAATGTATTAAATGTGGTAGATGTGTTCAAGTCTGTAACGATGTGCAAAAGGTTGGTGCCATTTATAATATTGGTAGAAGCACTGAGATGCGAATGGGACCAGCATATGATTACGATTTAACTAAAGTCTCATGTACATATTGTGGACAATGTATTAATGTTTGTCCTGTTGGTGCCATTTATGAAAAAAGTGATGTAGTGAGTGTTTTAAATGCTATAGAAGATCCAACAAAACATGTCGTTGCACAAATAGCACCTTCAATCAGAGTCTCTGTGGGAGAAATGTTTGGTTTAGAACCTGGTACAGCAGTGACTTACAAGTTACCTTCTGCCCTTAGAAAAATTGGGTTCGATCGTGTATTCGATACTGACTTTACAGCTGATTTAACCATCTTAGAAGAAGGAACGGAATTACTTGGTCGACTTGAAAACAATGGTGTATTACCGATGTTAACATCTTGTTCGCCGGGATGGATTAACTACATTGAACAGTTTTATCCAGAACTCATTCCACATCTTTCATCATGTAAATCACCACAACAAATGTTTGGTACACTTGCGAAAACATATTATGCTGAAAAAATTGGCGTAGAACCCAAAGACATGGTAGTGGTTTCATTTATGCCGTGTACAGCTAAAAAGTTTGAAGCTAAAAGAGAAGAGATGTACAGAGAAGGTGTTGCAGATGTAGACTTTGCTCTTACGACTAGAGAGCTGGGTGAAATGATAAAAATGCAAGGTTACAATCTTGTAGATTTAGAGGAAGAACCCTTTGACGAACCATTTGGTATCACTACTGGAGCAGGGTTGATATTCGGAGCCAGTGGTGGTGTTATGGAAGCAGCACTTAGAACCGTTTATGAAGTTGTTACTGGTGAAGAACTTGAAAACATCAATTTAACTGCTGTAAGGGGTCTTGAGGGAGTCAAAGAAGCCGCTGTTATGGTAGGTGACCTTGAAGTAAAAGTTGCTGTAACCAATAGTCTGAAGAATGCCAAGATGGTACTCGAAAAGATAAAAAATGGAGAAGCAGATTATCACTTTATTGAAATTATGTGTTGTCCAGGAGGATGTATTGGTGGTGGTGGTCAACCAAGACCAACGACCAATGAAATACGAATCAAACGTATTGAAGGAATTTATACAGCAGATCAAAAAATGACTTTGAGAAAATCTCATAAGAATCCAGCGGTTCTTAAGTTATATGAGGACTTTTTAGAAAAACCAAATAGTCATAAAGCACATGAGTTACTTCATACCAAATATTTTGATAGGAAAAACTAGAAGTAAATTCTAACTAAAAGATCCATTCACATGAGTGGATCTTTTTATTGTATTTGACCTTAGTAATGACCTCTAATCTAATTTATTTTGAGCTCAAATGAAATTCAACCAATGGTTGAGAACAACTCGACATATAGGTTATTATCATATGCTTTTTATGATAATATAATAGTGTTAGTTGAGATGTTAGATACTTTATCTATGAAATCACTGTACATGATGAATGGAGTAAATATGAGTTTAGGTGAAAGAATATATGATTTAAGAAAAAAATCGAAAATGAGTCAAGACAAGTTAGCACAAAAATTAGGGGTATCTTATCAAGCCGTCAGCAAATGGGAAAATCATGTTTCCTCTCCTGATGTAGGATTATTACCAGAATTAAGTGATGTTTTTGGTGTTAGTATTGATTATCTTTTAAAGGGGAGTCATAACACCCAAGTTGATTATTATGACAATCTATATAAGAAAAATGATGTATACTTAAATCCACCATCGGAGATGTGTCTTGAGCTATTGAAATTGATACCACCGAATAAACCAATTAAAGTATTAGAGCTTTGTTGTGGTGAAGGTGATGATGCCATCTTTTTAGCTAGAAATGGGTACAAAGTAACTTGTTTTGATCTGTCTGAATATGCTATTGGAAAGCTTGATAGAAAAGCTAATTTACTGGGTTTATCAATTAACTCGTTTGTAGCTGATATTAGGGACTTCAATTTTGAAGAGGTATATGATGTCATATACTCAAAACTTGGCATTCACTATATTCCAATCCACTTAAGAAGAGATTGGATAACATCGTGTATGTCACATACGAGTAAAAATGGGATAAATGCATTTTCAACATTTGTAGAAAAATCTTTTTTAAGTAAATCTCATGAGATAAAAAATAATGTTAAATGGCAGGTTGGAAATCTGGTTGGATTTTATAACAATTGGTTATTTGAAAAATTGAGTGAGGATATTATTGATTATGGACATTCAAAAGAAGCAGTATTTTCTTGTTTTATTAGAAATGTTGATGAACTTTCAGATATGGAGTCGGAGCCAATGAAGAATGGAAACTGGGAAAAAATATACTTAGAGCAAGGCCGAGTACAACTTGAAGTTTTGGATACTGTTATAGATGCTGTAGATATATTTAAGCAGAATTCATGTAAAGAGATTCTAGATTTGGGTTGTGGTACAGGTAGACATTCGCTTTATCTTGCCAGTAAAGGGTTTGACTTATCAGTCTGTGATATTTCTGAAACAGGCTTAAAGATTACACAAGAACTGTTAGAAACATCAGATTATAAGAATATCAATTATGATATTCAAGATATGTATCATTTGACTTATGATGATGATTCGTTTGATGGCATCTTATGTGTTTGGGTTCAGGGACATGGTTATAGAGAACAGGTTCAAACTGGTATTGAAGAAGCTTATAGAGTTCTAAAACCAGGTGGTCTTCTTGTTACCGATTTTGTGACCGTTGAAGATGTAACATATGGTATTGGTGATGAAATCGCACCACATACATTTTTAGGAGGTCGTGCGGGGGAGGAAGATATACCACATTACTATTCTACGAAAAAGGATCTAGAAAGCATGTTCAAGAAGTATACTCATGTGAATTATGATGATAAAATTTATCAATTTGAGGATCGATTTGGTACAGAACATACAATTCATTCGATTGTGGTAACAGCAGAAAAATAAATAAAGCTATGAATAATGTGATACTAAATTACACGCCATCATAATATAATCCTGATAAAAGTGTGTTAAAATAGATATAAGAAATAGAGAATGTTTAACTATAACATGAGATAAAGGATGGTGTTTATGAAAAAAGTAGTACTGATTGTTTTACTAGCAATATTATTGGTATCTTGCAATCAAACCAATGAAGAACCAGTTACAAAAGCAGATGAAATTATTTACCAGACAATATCACCTAAAGATGCTAAAGAGCAATTAGATGCTGATGACACCATTATAATTCTCGATGTCAGAACAAAAGATGAGTATGATTCAGGACATATTGTTGGAGCAGAGCTACTTACTTTAGATATTATTGAAGATGAAGCTGAGGCAACTTACACTGATAAAGATCAAATTATTTATGTGTATTGCAGAAGCGGCAATAGAAGTAAAACGGCTACCAAACTACTTAACGATTTAGGGTATACAAATGTTTATGATTTGGGCGGTATTATGAATTGGCCATATGAAACAGAATAAAAATAAGTTGCTCCTAGGAGCAACTTTTTTAGTTGAGTGGTAATTGTACCATCGGTAAACCCTTCTTATGATTATAATGTAAAATCTTTGGTGTCACAAAATCATAGGCGGTTTCAATGTTGATATTGTTATCATCTTCCATAATCTGACCAGAAGAGAAAATTGTATATATTTTTTGGTCAAACAGTTCTAAACACCCATCTTCAATGGCTTGATGACCTCGAACAATAGCATCCAATCCGAAATGAGTTAAATAGTTTTGAAGTTGATTCTCATAAAACTTGAATCGCTTCTTATCTATAGCTGGTTGGTTTTCTTGTATACTCGGATCACTCCATAAGATACAATCTCTAATTCTGAACTCTTTGTGATCGATGGAGTCATCTGTTAATTGTTTATAATGGGTAAGATACTGGAACTGATCATTTTCATCAGGTCTTGGAATACCTCCATGAACCCCTTTAATAGTTGCCTTTTCTGTTATGATAAATGCACTCACGTTTAATGTGTTCATCACTTTAAGATAAAGCTCAAGCAGTTCATCAGTAAACTCAGCTTTGGTTTGATGCAAATGATTCAAGTAAATATAGAAGTAATCCATATCTTCTTCAGCTTTTTTTAGATAAAGTGTTACTTCACCTTTTTCAATATGCCCGATATCATGATTACCCATCAATAAATAAATATGATTAGGGAATAAACATTTAAGCAGTAAAAGCGTTTGTACGGTTTTAAGATGGTTTTTACCTCTGTCTACATAATCACCAAGAAAAATCAATTTGAAGTTTTCTTTATTTAAGATATTCTCAAAAAACTGACTTTTGTCTAGGATTGAAGAGATGATGTATGAATCCGAATGAATATCACCAATAAAATAATAATCACACTCATCATCTAAATAATACATATCATGATAGGCATAAGACCCATTTAACTTTCCTTTAAGTTCGTTTGTTTTGATGCCTGAGTCGATGATTGATGCCACAGAGTCAGGTGTTTTTCTTTCCATTTCGTGAATGGATAAGACTTCTTCTATCAAGTTTTTCTGAAAATCGAGTATTTTTGTGATATTAGATGACTGAACAAGGTCGTCATTATTGGTAATATCACCCCAAACGGTATTATTCAGTTTAAAAAACTCGGTCTTCATCTCAGTAGCAGAAAGAAATGTAGCTTCTTTAAATTTATTTATATTATTCAAAATGGTATCTCCTTTGTTACTCACTAATATATAAGAATTTTCTGATAAGGTAAAGGGCATTGACGGATAAAACTAAATAAGTGAGTGTAAAATTTTAGATAAGTTTTTTAACTTGATATAATAAATTCTTTTTTATATATTCCTCTACTGAAGGGGGAATCAATTCTTTAATGTTCTCATGGCTAATAAAATTAGCTTTGATATAACTCGATGAGATTTCTTTTATGGGAAATTCACAGATATGAACTTGGGCATTTCTGTTTTCAAGTTCTTTCTTTATGAGAAGCATCTCTTTAAGGGCGTCATGATTTCTAAGAACCACACAAAATTCAACCATTGAGATCATCTCACTCAGTGATGACCATTTTAAAATGGACGAAAAAACATCAGAACCTAAGATGTAGAAAAGTTGCTCTGTAGGATACTGTTTTCTTATAATCGATATCATCTCTAAAGAATAACCACTTATTTTATGGTCAACAATTAAAGAACTAGTTTTTAGTGCAAGTGAATGACAAGCCAATTCACACATGAGAACACGTTCTTTAGGTGTTGCTACTATTGAATTATCCTTATGAGGTGCATCGTATAAAGGCACTAATAATGCTGTATCGAGTTCCAAATATGATTTCACCATCTCTAAAATATGTATATGTCCATTGTGTATGGGATCAAAAGTACCTAGTAAGAAGCCTAATTTCTGTTTTGGTTGATTGTTCAATTGTCACATCCTTAATAATTGTAGTTATGTTTATAGTATCATTTGACGGCTATATATACAAAATAAAAGCAGCTATCATGCCACATTTCTGCCATATTTGTTTCAATATTTTGACCATGATTCATGAGATAATTAAATTAGGAGGGGTCTTATGATATTTATAAAAAGAGCATTAGATTATTTAAGAAAGAAAATTGGAAAAACGATACTATTAGCCATTATCTTTATGGTGATTGCCAATTTTATCATCGCAGGTCTTTTGATTCAAAGTGCTTCAAATAACGCACAGGAAAATACCCGATTAACAATCGGTGCAGATATACATTATGTAATGAACTTTGATAAAATATTTGAAAACTATGATAAAGGTACCATGAGTAGAAAAGAAGCTGGTAAATTGAAACAGGAAAGTGGGATTGTGATTTCAGAAGTCATGACAGAAAATGGTGCGCCGACTTACAACAATGTAAGTGAGGTTGTAAATTCTGATTTGGTTTCATCTTATTATTATAGTAATCCTTTAACAGCAACCGTTGAAGTCATAGAAACATATCAGATTGAAAAGAATGCAAGTCCTTCCTCAACTTTCAATATTGTGTTATATGGTGGTGATACACCAATAGAGTTTGCAGATGGTGATATGGAACTAACTTCAGGTGAGTTATCCAAAACAACCACTTCAGTTGTCATCAGTGAAGATGTGGCTAGAAGTAATAATTTGAAAATAGGAGATACAATAGTCGTTGAATACGATGGTGTTCTAACAAATACGGTTGACATTGAACATCAAATTACAGGTATTTATCATACGAATCAAGAGATTAGCAGTGTAGAAAATCCTGTTTATTTACCACAAAACAAATTGTATATTCCCATCACGGTATTAAAAGATGTGGGTTTATCCGATACAGATTTTAACAATATCATCATCAATCAAAGTACCATCCGACTAAAAGATCCTTCAAATATTGATTTATATCGAGATGAAGTTTCGAGTCGTATGATATTAGATTATGGCATGCTTGATGCAAATGATGCATTGTATAATAGTTTGATTGGCCCAATTGAAAGTATAGGATTAATCACACAAATTTTTGTTGTGAGTATTATTATAACTGGAGGATTCATCGTAGGATTAATCACAGCGCTTACCATTAATGATCGTAAAAGCGAAATTGGTATACTCTTGGCTGTCGGTGAAACCAAATTAAAGATTGTACTACAGTTTATTTTAGAAGTAGTTGTGATAGCAGTGATAGCATTTTCACTGTCTCTATTTACAGGTCAGGTTTTAGGAGAAAACCTTTCAGAAACACTATTGGATTCTGAAGTTTTTGGAGATGTAGAAGAAAGACCGTTACAAAAATTTGATAAAGGTTTTAAAACAGATGATGTTTCTGAAGCAGCGTCGATGAAGATTGCTTTAAATATCAAGATTATTATTCAGATTTTCGCCTTGGGCATCTTATTAACAGTCATCAGTACTGCCATTCCGACATTGTATGTCATGCGATTTAGTCCAAAACAGATCTTGACTACACGAAATTCTTAAAGATAAAACGTTAATCGTTATCGTACTAATAAACAAAAAAACATAGAGATGTGATTATAGTCAAAAAACAGTAGTTTAACTACAGGAGGCAGAAATAATTTACATCACCTATGTTCTATATACAGAAAATAAAATAATGAAACAAGTAGTTAATCTACTATAGTTTCATTATACAAGGAGGTATTATGTTATTAGAACTAAAAAATATCAGTTATGGTTATACCGATGGCAATAAAAAAAGAATGATTTTAAAAGACTTGAACTATACCTTTGAACAAGGCAGATTATATACAATTTTTGGACCCTCAGGTAGTGGTAAAACAACTTTACTGTCTATTGCAGGCGGTTTAGATAAAACGCAAGAGGGGCAGGTTTCCTTTGATGGAAAAGATATTCTTAAAATCGGATTGTCTAGATATAGACGTAATCATTTAGCTTTTGTCTTTCAACAATTCAATTTAATTCCTTATATGAGTGCTGTGGACAATATTGTTAATGTCATGCATATAACGGATAATGACATTCCAAAACCCTATAAACAAACGGCTTTAAATCTTTTGAATGAATTAGGAATTGTCGAGTCCAAAGCAGAAAGAAGTGTTTTGAGACTATCGGGTGGCGAGCAACAAAGAGTTGCTATTGCAAGAGGGCTGGCAACCAATGTCGATCTTATATTTGCAGATGAACCGACTGGAAATTTGGATACTGAAACTGAAGATGAAATTATTAAGATCCTATATTCTTTAGCAAAAGAATTTGATAAGTGCGTTATTATAGTGACACATTCTGAACGGATTGCAATGCGCAGTGACGTTAATCTAGCACTCGTTGATGGTAAACTTATGGAGAGATAGTTATGAATGATAAAAAGAGTTTTTTAGATCACGTAAATCGTAAGAATAAGAAAGATACTGTTAAAGAATCTTTTTCAGAAGAGAAATTCATTAAAACCAAAAGAAGTTCTTTTGGTCCGATTGTTGCGATTTCAATTATGGCAATAATATTAATTGGCTTCATTCTGATGGTTAATAGAAAAGTAGAAGTCATCGATTTAATTGACTTAACTTCAGAAGAAGCAATTGAATGGGGGAATCAAAACAATTTAATACTATCTAGTTCGCTAGAGTATTCCAAAGAAGATTTAAATCGAGTGATTGCTCAATCAACGAATGCAGGTAACAAAGTAAAAAGAGGATCTATTATTAAAATAGTTTTATCAGAAGGATTGGATCCTTATGAAAAAATCGAGTTACCAAATTTTGACGACTCATGGTCAAGAAGTAGTATTATGGTCTGGCTTCAAGAACAAGGACTCAACAATTACATCTTTTCAAGTGTTGTTAACGATAACGTTGAAGAAGATTTTTTAATTAATTATAGACTAATAGGGACAACTGAAGAAACCTTTAACAGAAGTTCAGAAATTGAGTTTATTGTCAGAGAAGTTACTGATCAATCTTCAATTGAAGTACCAAGTTTTATAGGTAGCACCTTAGAATCGGTTGATATCTGGGCTAAAAATAACGGTGTAAGTTACTCTTATTCCATGGTGTATGATGATATATACAATCAAGACATAATTGCATCACAAAGTATATTATCAGGTCAGAATATGAATATAGTAGATGTCCTTTTAATAGAAGTGTCAAAAGGGAGTGAAAACGCTCCGGTCGAAATGGTTAATTTGATGAATATGACAGTTGTAGAAGCTGAGAGCTGGCTCAAAAATAATGGTGTATCCTATCAATTGAATTATGTTTATCATAATGTATTAGCTGAAAATAATGTTTTGGATCAATCGATATATGCTGGTGAGTTTATTACAGATGAAGTGGTCACTTTAAGAATATCTTTAGGTGAATCATTACAAGTTATGGACTTTTCTGTTTTGACTCAAAACGAAGCTCAAGAGTATGCCTTAGGTCATCAAAATATTGATGTATATGAGCGCTACAGTGATGTATTAGAAAATCAATTAATTAGTCAAAGTCACTTATCCGGTTCAGAGATGAGGATAGATGAAAACCTACAATTGTATTATTCTATAGGCAACCAAGTGATTGTACCAGACTTTAGAAATCAAGGCGTGAGTGTTTTAAAAACTTGGATTGAAGAACAGAATGATTTAGGGGCAAATTTGGTGTTGGTAGTAAAAGAAGTTGAAAACAATCAAGTGGAGAGTGGGAAAATATCGACACAAGATATTATTAACGGGTATATTAATTCAAATGGTACAATAGAGGTAGAAGTCTCGAAGGGAATGACAGTACCGAGGTTTAAAGAGATGAAGAAAGATGAAGCCATACTATTTGGAGCGTCAACGGTTATAGAGGTTTCTATTCAAGAGCTTTATATTGGTGGTTTTGAATATGGAGCATTTGTTCATCAATCGATTTTACCAGGGACAAAAGCCAATGGTACTACTCATGTTGTTGTAGTTTACTCATTAGGAGGAGAAGTCTCTATTCCTAGTTTTATCGATCAACCTTTAATAGAAATTGAAAGTTGGATGAGAGAAGTCAATCAATTGGGTGCCGATTTAAAATTAGACATACATGAACGTTATGACTTGACCATACCGTATGGCCAGATAATTGTTCAAAGTAGTTACAATAAATTTGATTCAATATATACAACTCTAGAAGTTGTTGTATCCAAAGGACAATCTTATACAGTTCCAAATCTTTCGAATTTCTCAAGAGAGTCTGTAGAAGCCATTGAAAATGCACATAACTTAAATATTATATTTGAGTATGGCAGTAGTACCGGTGTTAGAGACCGTGTGATATCACAATCTCCCAAACCAGGAACTGTTATCAGTAAAAATGATGTTATTTATATAGAACTTTCAGAATAGGAGCATATATGAACACAATCTATGTGGTTGATGACGATGAGAAGTTATGTGAGATATTAAGACTACAATTGAGTAAAGAAGGTTTCAGGGTGCAAACTTTTACATCTGCTGAAGGTTTGTTACTTGAGTTTGAAAAAAAGCCTTCTGATTTGATTATATCTGATGTTATGATGCCTGAAATCAATGGTTATGACTTGTTAAAAGAAATCAGACAAAAAAGTGATGTTCCGTTTATCTTATTAACAGCAAAAGATGAAGAAATTGATAAGTTATTGGGTTTGGAACTCGGTAGTGATGATTATATCACCAAACCTTTTAGTTTAAGAGAAGTCACCATAAGAGTCAGAAATATGTTAAGGCGCTATTCAACTCACGATGATCTATCGGTTCATAGTATAAGACATAAAGATTTGTGGCTTGATTTCGACAGTCGTCAAATTAAGGTTCATGATGAGGTTGTAGACTTTACCACTAAGGAATTTGATGTGATCAAATACTTTATGGACCATATGAATCAAGCTTTGTCTAGGGAACAATTGATTGACGCTCTATGGGATTACGAATTTTATGGGGATTCAAGACAAGTGGACCATACCATTAAAAGAATTAGAAAGAAGCTGATAGAAAAAAATGCTGAGTTTACAATTGATACGGTATGGGGTTATGGGTATAAGGTGATGTCTGATGAGAATTAATAAGAGGTTGATGATTGTAAATATCACAGTTACCATACTTTCAATGTTGTTGTTATCGCTAGTTATAACAAGTGTTTTAAAACAATACTATGAAGAGGATGTCAGAAATAAGTTAATGGAAGAAAACAGTAAGATTCTCAGCTGGTTACCTTATAAAGATGTCATTGACGTACAAGATGATGAGATGAGTATTTCAAAAGAGTTCTTGTCTGTGATGAACAAACAAAATCTAGATTATAATTATGTAATCGTCATAAAAAAAGATAAAAAAAATGAAGTATTTGGTCTTGATCATGAGATTTCTCCAGAAAGTTTCATGAATTATCAGGATTCAAAAGATATCTATGATCTTAAGATAGACACAACTGATTTTTTAGCATTTAATGATTCAACTACGTTAAGTAAATTTACTGAAGTTGAATTATCTGTTATCACGTATATTGAAAATAATGTGATTGATGAATTGATTTTTCAAATTAGTTTTGTTTTAATTGGTGCAGTCATTGCAATCAGTATATTCTCTTTTCTGATGACACATTATTATGATAAAAAACTTATAGAACCAGTGCATAAACTTGTTGAAGCAACAAAAGATATTGCAAATAAAAACTTCAGTCAAGAAATTGACATCAGCAGTGATGATGAGTTCAAAATTTTAGCAGATGCAATTTTGGAAATGAGTTTCAAATTGCAGAAAAAAGATATAGAACAAAGAGAGTTTTATGAAAACATCTCACATGAAGTCAAAACACCACTTACGATTATCAGCAGTTATGCTCAAGGGATTCAAAGAGGTATTATTGATAATTCTGAAGAGGCACTTGATACGATTGTAATGGAATGTAGTCGTCTTAAGAAATTGCTTGAAGATTACATTTATTTGAGTAAACTGGAATCAAAAGAGTTTCCATATCATTTTGAGAAGAGTGATCTCAATGACTTGATAGGAAGTGTTTTGAATACTTTCCAAAATGTATTTGTATTAGGTGGTGTGGAAGTTGAATTTTCTCCAAACGGAAAGATCATTGTTGAGTTGGATCAACATTCATTTAAAAGGGCACTTTCTAATATCATATTAAATTGTATGAGATATACAAAAGATGCTTTAAAGATAGACGTGAGTGAAGAATCTGGTGCAATCCTAATCAGAATATCTGACAATGGACCTGGCTTTAATCCAACGCTACTCGAACAAAATATATCAAGAGAAGCACTAAAAAAATCTGATGGTAATGGTCTTGGTATTTCTATTGTCAATAATATTATGAAAGCACATCAAGGTGAACTTACTTTGAGTAACCATAATGGTGCGGTTTATTGTTTAAAGCTGATAAAATCAATTGAATAGTAGTCTAAAAACACATTTCAGTAAAGAAGTGTGTTTTTATTTTAAATAAAAATATATTTATTTAACCTATTGAGTATAAATAGTTAAAAATGGGTATAAAATAAGAGTATAATTCTGTTATGATGAATAAGAATAGACGTTTAATATCAAAGGAGTTAGTCATGTCAAAAGATTATGCTAAATATGTAGAATTTTTACTAGAAGAAACGATGAAAAAAAATGCAACAGACTTACATCTTTGTGTTGGTAGTAAACCACTTATAAGAGTAAATTCGAGATTACAACCCGTTGAAGGAACAGAGGTTATCAAACCAGATGCCATTGAGGAAATCGTTGATTTTTATTTAGATGATAGAAAATTAGAAAAACTAGAAAAATATAAATCCGTAGATCTATCATATTCTGTCCCTAGACTTGGTAGGTTTAGATGTAATTTTTATTATCAACGTGGTACTGTTGCTATTGCTATTAGATCACTTCCACTAGAAATTCCAGATATAGAAACCTTGAAATTACCTGAAAATATTTTAAGGTTTACAAAAAAGAAAAAAGGTTTGGTTCTATTATCAGGTGCAACTGGTAGTGGTAAGTCAACAACACTTGCAAGTTTAATCAGTGTGATTAATAATGAATACAATTATCATATAACTACTATAGAAGATCCTGTGGAATATCTTCACAGACATAAGAAAAGTCTGGTGACTCAAAAAGAAGTTGGTAGTGATGCCAATACATTTGTATCCGCTTTAAGGGGTGCGCTAAGAGAAGATCCTGATGTGATTATGGTTGGAGAAATGCGTGACGTTGAAACGATTGAAACGGTTCTTACAGCAGCGGAAACAGGACATTTGGTTTTTTCTACATTACATACGAGTGGTGCTGTTAAAAGCATTGATAGAATCATAGATGTTTTTTCAACCAGTCAACAAGATCAAGTAAGAAGCCAATTGGCTACGGTATTAGAAGGTGTTATTACACAGCATTTAATTCCTAGAAAAGATGAGAAGGGATTGGTATTGGCCTGTGAAATCATGATGGTAACACCTGCGATAAGAAATTTAATTCGAGAAGGTAAACACTATCAAATAAATAATTTAATCCAGGGTGGTAGAAGTGAAGGCATGCATTCTCTAGAAAGAGAGTTAGCGAATCTTTGTAAAGATGGCATAATTGATGTGGATGAAGCAAGATTACGTGCACATGATCCACAGTTGTTTGAATCATACTTATAAGAAAGGTATTGGATGAAAATGAAAAATAAGAAATTAGATAATCAAGTAATGGCAACGTTTACAAGACAACTTGGTTTGGTGTTGGATTCAGATTTACCAATCAGTTCAGGTTTAGAAATTATTCAATCAAAAACAAAATCTGATAGATTAAGAAATATCATAATATCTGTTCAGAAAGAACTTAAAGAGGGGTATTCTCTTAGTGAGTCTTTGTTAAAATATAGTGATGACTTCACACCTTTTGTTGTTCATATGATTGAATTGGGTGAAAAGAGTGGATCGCTCACGAATGTATTGAACCAAATAGCTGATACACTTGAAAAAGAAATTGAGATTAAATCAAAAGTAAAAGCAGCGTTGGCTTATCCAATAATCCTATCTTTGATGATGTTGGGTGTTATCATGTTGTTGGTTGTAAAAGTATTACCAGCATTTAATGATATACTATCTTCACTAGGTGGTGAAATGCCAATATTTACAGAGTGGATGTTAAACAGTTCTAAATTTATTGGTAATAATATTTTTGTTATCTTAGGTGTTATTGTAGTTATATTAATCGGATACTATGCTTATAAAAGTACTCCAAAAGGTTCTTATAACATCGATAAGATGAAGTTTCATATGCCGATTCAGAAGGATATTGTCGCAGCACTAATGGGCACTAAGTTTGCAAGAAACTTATCAGTTTTACTTAAGAGTGGTTTTAGTTTTTCGATAGCAATGGAAATGTTAAAACCAATTATGGACAATCAATATATGTCGTCTTTATTGGATGAAGCAGTTATTAAATTAAAAGATGGTGAACCAATTGCTGATGTTGTTGAAAAGTTTAATATTTTTCCAGGTGTAATGATTAGATTGTTTTCAGTGGCACAACAAACTGGTCATATGGATAAAATGTTAGATAAAGTAGCTGTCGAAATGGAAAAAGAAGCAGATTTGAAATTAGAAAATGTGGCAACTGTTATTGAACCACTTCTAATTATTATTTTATCTATTCTGATTGGTATCATTTTAGTTTCTGTTATTTTACCAATTATCAATATCTTAAATTCTATAGGATAGAAATGAGAGGGTGTTTATGAACTTTAAAATCTATAAATTAAAAACAGTTCAGCTGATTGTGATGTTAATTGTTTCTTTGATATTTATAGTCATTATTATAACCGGTCTTTCTAGTTATGAATCAAGATTTGATGGCATAGAAACAGATAGAATCAAAGAAACTGTAGAAAAATACGCAATACAGTGTTATGCAACTGAAGGTGCTTATCCACCAAATGTTCAATATTTATCAGATCATTATGGCCTTATTTTAAACGATAAATATATATATGAGTATGAACCAATTGCTGAAAATATAAAACCTATTGTTCAAGTTTTTCTTAGAATAGGCTATGGTGAGGAGTAAGGAGAGATATATGAAAAGATTAAATGTAAATACATCTATTGAGTCTTTTTTAGTCATGATCTTAATGACTGTATTTGCTATTTCCGTAAGCTTTATCATTATGCAAGGAAAGTCTACTTTTGAACGTGTTACGGAAAATAAAATTCAAGATGAAAATGCAAGAATAGCACTATCATATGTGAATAAACGTATCAAACAAAATGATGAAAGTGGTGGTATTTCAGTTGTTGAAGATGCTGTAGAGGGCTTGACAGCTCTGAAGATATCACACGAGTCTTACGAAGAAGGATTATTTACTTATATATTTTATCATGAAGGTATTATGTATGAATGTTATACCGATATAGATCCAACGATTAGATTGAGTACTGAAATTATATCTGTTTCCAATTTGTCATTTGAAGAAAATAATGGTCAAATTATAATGAAACTGGATTATGAATATCAAGGTGATATGATTCCAATTGAACAAAAAACTACACTGCGTTCGAAAGGAGATCATCATGATTGATAAAATGAAAAATGATAAAGGATTTACTTTAATCGAAATCATATTTTCTGTTGCTTTTCTGTGCATCGTTAGTGTAATTGTTTTAAGATTATTTGTAGCGTCTTATGAAATTGAAAGTAAAACAGATTTGGTTGATATGGCCACTCTTCATATGGTCAATGAAATTGAAACGATTAAAGGATTGGAAAGCGTAACTGAAGATAATTTTTCTGTAGATAAGTATTATGATCAAATGTGGAAACCATTATCTGATCAAAGCAAAGCTTATTATTATGTGAGCATAAAAGTAGATAAAAACTCAAAATACGATAGAGGCTTATATGATATTCAAGCGTTGGTTATTGATCTAGTAACAAATGAAAGTGTTGTACACGTTGAAACCATGCATTATTATAACAGTAAGGAGTGATGATTTTGAAGATTAATAAAGAAAAAAAATCTGTATCCTTTTATAAGATCTTGAATAATAATCAAGGCGCGACTTCTGTTTTAATTATTATGCTATTGGTTGTTCTGATGATATTTGGTTTAACTATATTAACAACTACACTTTCTAATGAAAGTTTATCAGATAAGAAAAATGAATGGTTAACAGATTATTATGAATTGGAATCGAAGGTCGCTTTAAGCTTGGCTGAGATTGACGATTCTATACAAAAGATAAAAGAAGAAACTTTAGTACAATCTGTGACACCGGATAAATCGAGTTTAATGGTTGAACTTCTAGAAGAAAATTTAGAAGGTTTCATGAAGGAAGATGGGAAATATTATTTTTGGGTAGACATCTCAGAAGATTCAGGTGATTATCTAAAGTATATTACTGTAAAAGCAGAAATAATTATTCCTGATAAAGAACTGAATAATCAAGAGTTTTTAGCATTAGAGAATTATGAGATTGTTATTTATAGCGAATCTCAAGATTTGTTTGATTATGAGGATATTGAGTTTGGCAATCCATTTGTACCAAAAGACAACTAGGAAGAGGCGCATTATGAGAAAAATATTAGTAATACTATTGATGTTTTTACTGAGTACCAGTAGTTTTGCAGAGACAAAACCTATAAAGAGTTCATCAGATGTTGATTCAATTGTAACGACTGAAACGGTTCATACTGATGATCTTGGCTATATGTCGTTTATACTGACCACAACAACTTATTATTTTAAAGCATTGAACATAGAGGTGAAAACAATAGAAGCTGTCGTTTTAGTTAATATGACTTCGTCTTCTTATGACTATTCTAAAGTTATCATTGAAAAAGGTGATACACAATATATCTATAACGCCGTTTCAGATATAGAATATTTTCCACTACAAATGGGTAGTGGTAAATACAATGTGAGCATAATGGGTTCAAATGATGGTCGTAGGTTCAGATTAATTTCTGAAGATAGTTTTAATGTCACTCTTGAAGAGAATGCAGTGTTTCTGAGTGCGAGTCAAACTGTGAATTGGGATGAGGAATCCAAAGTAGCTATCGTGGCGAATGACTTAATCAAAGAGGCTAAAACAAATCAAGAGAAGTTGGAAATCATTCATACGTATGTTATCAATAATGTGAGATACGATTACGCTAAAGCTCAAGCGTTACCAAAAGGATATATTCCAAGCCCTGTTTCAACTTTAGATGAAGGATTCGGTATATGTTATGACTTTGCGTCTTTGTTGGCATCTATGTTGAGATCGGTGGATATACCAACCAAATTGGTTAAAGGCTACAGCAGTTATACGCCTGTGTATCATGCTTGGAATGAAGTTTTGATAGAAGAGGACTGGTTGGTTGTTGATGCGAGTACAGATTCAATTTTTGTTGATTACAACGTGAATTATATTCTAAGTAAATCTATAAATGATTATGTAACAAGTAAAGTATATTAAGTTATAGCGGCTATCTTAGGATAGTCGTTTTTTATTTATATCTATATCTCAAATATAGTGATGAGTTGTAAATTTTACAGTTTATTGATATAATTTTTATAAGAGAACAAGTTAATATTATAAGTCATAGATTTTCCGCAGCTAATATTTAATTTTGCTGCGGTTTTTTAGAAATGGGGGACTAATCATGAGTGATATAAAAGTATATATTTCCGATGACTATTACAAAGCATATGTTAGTATCGTGTTCACTGATTATGATTCTGTTGAAGTCGATGATATTGTAAATGTTCTTACTGAAAAAAATGTTACTTACGGTACTGATATGGAAGTTATTACTGCTATTTGTACCATGAAAGAAGATATTATAGATGAATTAGTTGCTGAAGGTCAACCACATATTCATGGTATTGATAGTGAAATACTTTTTAATTTTGAAGAAGATAAACATGCAAAACCAAGTATATTAGAAGATGGAACAGTTGATTTCAAACATTTAAATATACTCCAAAAGGTAAAAAAAGATCAGATATTAGCAACTAAAATACCAGCAACCGAAGGTATTGACGGGATAACAGTTACAGGTAAATCAATACGGTCAAGAAATGGCAAAGATTATCAGTTTTCTTTTGGTGAGAACGTATATATAAAAGAAGATGGATTGGCTTTATTAGCAGCGTGTGATGGCATATATAAATATGATAATAATAAAATAACAGTACTAAATTATCTAGAATTTCCAAACGGGGTAGGTGTACAAACTGGAAATATTGATTTTAATGGTGATATATTTATCACAGGTAATGTGACGGATGGTTATCGAATCGATTGTGATGGTAACCTAACCATTAATGGTATGATAGAAGGTACTGATCTAAATGTAACTGGTGATATCACCATTACAAAAGGAATCTCAGGCCATTGTGAATCTACAGTTATTTGCGGGGGCAATTTTATTGCAAAGTATATTGATAATGCTGACATTAGAGTTAAAGGTAATTTAGAATCTGGAGAAATATTAAACAGCAAAGTGATGTGCGATGGTGAAGTCATAGTTAAAGGGAAAAAAGGTCATATTATTGGTGGTGAAATTACAGCAAAATATGCTATTAATGCGACCACGATAGGCTCAAGGCTGGGTGTGATCACTTTAATTAATTTAGGTGTAGATATTGATAGTGTAGAAGAATTAAAAGAATTAAAATTGTTTATTGCAAATGAAATAGAGACTGAAAGAAAACTAAAACAATTTATTGCTATATTGGATGCAAAAGAAAAAAAGGAAATCATATCACCAGAAGAAAAAGAAACTCTGGAAAAATGTTATGATAATTTAAAACAGATTAGGTATGTCATTAAAGAAAAAACAGCACGTTTAGAAAAACTTCGAGAGATGCTTCTTAAAGCACAACAGGGACAGGTTAAAACAGAAACAATCTATCCCGATACACTTGTTAGAATAGGACGTCATAGCTACTTTGTCGACGAAGCAGTACTAAGAAGTATAATAAAAAAATCTCATGATGAAATAGTCGCTATTGGATTTTAATAAAAGACACAAAATCAGATAAAATGATTTTGTGTCTTCTTTTATTGCTGCTGTTTTATACGTGCTTCAAAGTCTGCCAATGGAAGTGGTTTACTGTAATAATACCCTTGGATAATGGTAGTCATGTCTTTTTTTATGATATTAATTTGATCGAGATATTCAACACCTTCAGCGATAATGTGCATATTGTATAACTTAGCCAAATCAGTGATTAAGTAGTACAAGGTTCTAGATTTTTCATTGGTATGGATATTATCAACAAATGCTTTATCAATTTTCAAGAAATCAAAAGGCAATTGTTCCAAATAACTTAAAGAAGAATAACCTTTACCAAAATCATCTAAGGCAAATCTAACACCAAGAGTTTTAATCTCATCCATTACATTTTTAGCATAGTTTAGATTAGAAAATCCAGATTCTTCTGTGATTTCAATTGCGAACCATGAGGTATTAATCTTTGAATCCTCAATAATCTGTAATAGCTCTTTTGTCATACCAATACTTTCAAAGGTATATGTGGACATATTGACTGAAATTTTCATTTGATCATAGGATAATTCTTGCCATATTCGTATTTGTTCACATGCTTTTCTGATCATATACATATCTAGTTTTCTCATCAGACCATTTCTTTCAGCTACACCAAGGAATTGGTCGGGATAGATATTGCCATGTTCTTGATGTACCCAACGTACTAACACTTCAGCACCAATTGTTTGTTCTGATACTAGTTCTGTTTGAGGTTGATAAAACAGTAAAAGATCTTCCTGATCAAGAGCTGTTTGAATTTCAATCGCCATTTCCTGTTCTTTTAAATACGATGTGTAAATCTCATGGTCAAAGGCAACCCATGTATTAATGATATTCATGGATTTTGCGTAATACATGGCACTTTCTAAGTATTGCATAAGTATGTCATAATCATCGCTGAACTCTGGAAATTCTACATAACAGGCACTAATGCTCAGTTTTTTAGCATGAAGTTCTTCTGATTTAAACTCAGTAAAAACAGATAGAATTTCTTGTTTATAATGTTCGAATTCATCTTGATTGACTAAAAATGTATACTGATCACCACTGGTTCTTGCAACAACCATTTTGTCATCAATGCTCTTAAATTTATCTGCAAGTTCTATGAGTATTTGATCACCAATGGTACTACCATAGGTATCATTTATAAGTTTAAAGTGACGCAGATCTATCAACATTATCACACCTGATTTTTTATTGATATTGTTAAAAAGCTTTTTTAGACCGTAACCATTGAGTAAATAAGTCAATTGATCGTGTTTGAATAGATAGTTGAGCCGTTGTCTTTCATTAATACTCATAATTATTTTCACAACGATAACAACCGCGATAATAAATCCCGTTAAACCAGCGATGAGTAGTCCTATAAACCAGTTGATTTTCCGTTTAGTTTCATCAGGAACATACAGTAAACTTAATTGATGTAACCGTTCGTTATTAATAAAAGGGACATAACGTAAAATGAGCTGTATAATATCTTGATTACCGACATAATAATAATCAATGGATTCTTCTGAAATAAAATTTAAGTACATTGTCGGAACATCTATTTTATTATTGATCAATTCGTACATGCTTTTCGATAGAATATAATAATGATCTTCTGATGAATTGATATCATCAATGAACGTCTCAAAATCTGTAGGTTCTAAATCCAATTTCAAATCATGTTGATAAGCAATTAGTGTTTTATTGGATAGAGCATCAAAAGCATCATATAGAGTTGCATCATGATGACTGATAATCACAAGTGGTTCACTATAGATTTTGAACGCATGCTCACCGGGTTCTGTAGTTAATATCAAATCAAGATTATTCTTTATAAGTTCATCATTAAGTTTATCATGTTCACCAATGGTATAGTTGATCTCTAGCTGAAAGAAATCAGAGAAATTATTCATTAGTGCTACTGAAAGACCATAAATGTTTTGGTTATAAATATAGGCAATAGAAGGGACATTTTCTATTCCAACGTGGAGTCCTTTTTTATCACTAAAATATTTAAGTATGTCTGAGTTTAAAGACGGATTGATATATTCACGTACATTATTTATATTGGAGTGATTGAGCAGTAGATCAACAGTCCCATCTGTTAGATACTTGTTAAATGCTTTTGTCAAAACAGGTTCAATTTCTATTTCGGAGGATTTAAAATAAATTGGCTGACTGTATTTTGTACTCAGTTGAACAAGTTTTAAATCTTCAGAGAAGATATAATCACCTTGATAAAGTAACAGTAGTGCATCTATAGAATTGTTCTCATAGGCTGTATAAAAAGTGTCTAAGCTATCAAAAACAGGTTTTTCTGCTTGAAAGTCATCTTCTAGAAAGCCGTATTTATCAATTGGACGCAGCTGATCCACGGGCTGATACAAACCACTTGGAAACTTGAATAACACAGTGTCTGTTTGGAGGTCATCAGAAAAAAGCTTAAAAGTGATATTTAAGCCTAGATCATTTTCTATTTGTTGTTGTATGGATACAAAGTTTTCTTCGGTCCATAAGAAGTGGTCAGAAACTGTCACTTCAATCATCTTATCCTCATTTGATTTTATGATTTTAATCTCTGAAGTATTTAGATCAAAGTCGTTAGAAATATTATTATCAATGATTCTAAACATTACAATACTAAGGATAACGATGGAGATAAAAAGGATAATGAGCTTTTTATTGAGATAAATATTATTCATATCTACTCCTTATTTTCAAGTTGATCCAAAAGTTCTTTTTCTTTTACATAAATATTATAAGCATTTTCTTTTGAACGTATAGCCTGATTGTAAAGAGTGGTCAATCTGATTAAGTCATCTTCTAATAAAGCAAGAACATCAGACATTTCCTTAATGTTTGTTTCAAATTTCGGTTTTACATTATTAAAACCATCGAGAACAATTTGGATGTCGGCAATACGAACGGAATCAGCACTGTATAAGTCATTGATTTCCTTGACACTATTTTCATAGTCCGTATTTGCTTGAGCAATAACGGCATCAATTTCTTTTTGTAGTTTATTGGCCTGACTGTAAAGGGTGTTCTTTTTTTGACGCTCTGAGTTAAATTCAATATAAGCGTCGTTATAAGCCATAATCATTTCTATATCAACTAACTGCAAAGTAACTTCGGGTGTTAAAATACCATTTTTGTTGGCGACGGTACTCATCATTTGATCAAGCTCTGCGACTTCGGCTTGAAGAGCATCGGTATTGATTCCTACTGTTAAAGGGGGAGAGTCTAAAAGCTCCTGTCTATTATTCATTATCGGTTCAAGATAAATAATAGTCCTATCTGCTATAGGTTTATAGACATCATAAGCCTCGTTATAAATCT
>Ga0209379_10000751_pt1 | contig 23892 bp, 22 predicted proteins | sample tdDd001_FD_187124 | JGI IMG/M metagenome (GOLD analysis project Ga0209379, IMG submission 187124) | Marine sediment microbial communities from the Atlantic coast under amendment with organic carbon and nitrate - tdDd00.1 (SPAdes)... | ecosystem: Environmental > Aquatic > Marine > Coastal >...
CTGTTTTATCAACATCAATTAATTGTGACATTAATCCAACTATATATGGCTGTGATATTGTTTGTTCATGACCTATAGGCAAAGGTCTATCCAGATAAGCATATTTCTGAAGATGATCAGGAACAAATAAATGTCTTTCTACTTTTTCCATAGCTCTAAGAACATCGAAATTTGATATTCCTCTGGCTGATATCTGTTCCTCAACCATTTTTATGCGATGGGTATTAAAATTCATATCCTGCTCATTCTGTAAATTCACTCCGTTTACTCCGGTCAAAAACATCAATATTCCAAATAGCAAATCGGTATTCATAACTTATTTCATTTGCTATTAAAGGTACAACAATATTAACTGACTATCAGATAATCAGTATGCAAAATCAATACATTCAAGTGAGTAAAAAATAGTTGGAAATAATCATAACACGTTAATTTTTTATTACTTTCATAAATCCAATTAACTTTTTACACAAATTCTTTATTATGAAGAGAGTCTCTGTTTTCTTTATTTCCATATTGATAATTACCCAGTTATTTGGGCAAAATAGTAATGCTCTTAACTTTTCCAAAAGCATTTCAATTGATAATATTAAAAAGGATTTGATCTTATTATCCTCATCAAATATGGAGGGGAGAGAAACTGGTGAAGTGGGACAGAAACTTGCTGCACAATATATTTACAAGGAATTTTACAAAGCGAAACTTTTAAATTACAAATTGAATATTGATAGTATTGATTATTTTCAACATTTCGATATTTTTAAAAACATTTCTCCTTCTGCAAACATTAAATCGCAAAATAAAATATTTAAGCATTACGAAGATTTCATGTTATCAGGATTTTCAGATTATTACAACCCTAATTTGGAATTGGTATTTTTGGGAACTGCACCTGACAGTTTATATCTAAACAAAAATTATTCTGAAAAAGCCATTCTTTTCCTTACAAAAAACCTTTATGCTGGAGCTGTTAAAGCCAATGATATCATTAAAGAAACCGGATGCAAAGTAATTTTCTTTTGCAACCCACTAGACCCTCACCAAATGCAACAAATTGTAAAAAGACAAAAGCGTGCATTTAGTCGAAGAATCAAATTGGATCCAGATATATTTTCTTCGAAAAATCCATTTGATTCAATAACAAAACCCAAGGCTTTTTCAATGTACAAAACTGTGACAAGTACATTCCAAGGACCTATTGAGGCAAGAACTATATCGGAATTATTCGATATAAAACTAAAGGATTTAAGAAAATGTGCAGCAGAAAAACCATATAAAATCCCACAAACTAAAACCAAAAAAATTGAACTAAAATTTAACGAACAATTCATACAAAAATCAACAGAAAATGTTCTGGCATGTATTCCAGGTACAGAGAAAAAGGATGAGTTTATCGTAATTTCAGCTCATTACGATCACATAGGTAAAAAGGGTGAAAAAATATTCTACGGCGCTAATGATAATGCTTCGGGGACAGCTGCCATGCTCGAAATTGCAAGAAAAATTAAAGAAGCCGTTGACTCTGGTATTCAATTAAAAAGAAGCATTGTATTTGCTGCTTTTTCGGGTGAAGAAAAAGGCTTGCTAGGTTCTAAGTTTTTTGTTGAATCTAAAACCTTACCAATTGAAAAAATTAAAGCCAACCTGAATATTGATATGCTGGGTAGAAAAGATAAAGCTCATTCTCACACAAGTTTCATCTACCTTCTCGGAGCCAATGATTTAAACCCTAAATTGAAAAGAGTTTCTGATAGCCTCAACCAAATTTACCCTAAAATAGAATTGGATTACAGTAAGGATACACCTGATAATTTTCTATACGCTGCTTCTGATCAAGCTTCGTTTATAAGAAGAAATGTTCCTGCAATATTTTACTTTAATGGTTTGCACAACGATTATCACAAATCAACTGATACTGCAGATAAAATTGATTATGAAGCTATTAAAAAAGTAAGTGGTTTAATATTCCTAACTACATTAGAATTAGCTAATATGGAGTAAATCTATTCATTAACTTAACAAAAAGAAAAAATCATTCAGTTGAAGATTATTAAAACTTAAACAAAAGGAAAACATAAATTCTTTTTTTACGTATGTTTGTATTGTTCTTGAATGACTACTATAAACACACAATTATGAATATTAAAAAATCTTACATATATCTTTCTATTGCCTTAAGTTTTCTTGGCATTTCAGCTTGTTCTGAGAGTGATAAACACACTGGTTTTCTAGATGATAATCAGGAATTATTAGTTGGTCTTACCGAAGTTGATGGCTATGATCATACCTATAATTACGATTTTAACATACTAAAAGAAAGAGAGAAAGTTGAATTTTACATTCCAACAAGTTTATCCGAAGGATTAAATAGAATTCCTAGTGAGATGAGAAGCAAAATCAATTTGATTTCATCAACAGATTTACCTTTTATCGTGGCAAACAACCAGTCGAATATTGTTACTTCGTGGAACAATTACAACAAGCTTGTTTTTCAAATACAAATCTCCTACTTAGAGAATGATTTGGGATATGATACAAATTTTAAAGATTTCTTTATAGTATCAATTACACAATGTCCTGATAATCCTTTTGAGAAAATGGACGAGGAAGCTCTTAAAACGTTAAATGACGATTTGGAATTGAGAAAATATGAATTTTTAAATCTTAAAGAGGATCTTACCTTATATTATCTTCCAAAATCAAACGATAACTCTTGGCCAAGAATGTTTGATTACTATAATTACAACGAAAGTGAAAAACGCATGTATAAAGAATCAACAGGTTCATATCAATACTACGCCTGGTACAATGGTTTAATCTTTAAAATTGGATGTAATATGGATATGGATGCGGTGGATCCTGAACCATTGGTCAGAAAAATAATATTAGGAAACTAATAAAAAAGGACAGCATTGCTGTCCTTTTTTATTTTTGTAAATCTTTCTTACAACTAGCTGCCAAAGCATCATCAGCTATAGCTTTTGCCAGTTGCTTCGGATCTTTGTTAAAATCATAAAGCAATCGATAAATTTCTCTCACACTTAAACTATTTTCGTTTCGTTCTTTTAATGTAAGCTGATCACCCTTTTTAATGGTTCCTTCCTTTAATACCCTAATATAAATCCCAGGAAAACCTGCTTTAATAAACTCTTTTACCATATTATCGCAGCTAAATCTATAATTCAGTTTAAAACATGGTTGACGAGGCTGAGTTACCTGTACCAGACACTCTCCTATTTCATATACATCGCCAATTTTAACATCACCTTCATCTAAATTATTAATGGTTAAGTTTTCACCAAACATTCCATTTTGCCAATCCAAATCCGGAAAACGAGTCTTCCAAAAATCATAATGATCTGCAGAGTACCAATAGCATGCTTTATCGATTCCTCCATGATACCTTCTGTCAACCACAGAATCATCCTGAACATCTTCATTACCCAAATATATTCCTTCCAAAACAGGAGTTTTATACATTCCTGTTTTCACAAGTTTACCATAATAATTAATCTCTACAGAATTTCCTTTATTTGTTGATATTACCTCCATTTTCCAATTAAATTTAATTGCTCATCGATCGAAGCAGATATACTACTTCCTTTTTTAAGTCTGTGTAATCAGATTCCCTACAATCAAATATATACTCCATACCAATCCCCTTCTGAATAGAATGTAGAACTATAACAGTATGCTTATTTTCCTGTTTGTCTTGATAAGTTCCCAAATAACCCATTGAATTTGGCAATGAAAATAGTTCGAGTTCTTTATTCAACACTTTTTGCACATCAATTGACAATCTTCTTCTACGAAAAGATGAATAATCCAATAAACTGCCTTCCGTTCCAATATATTCTAATGAGAGTAATACACTCGGTGTAAAATCTGTTGAAATTCCTTTATCTGTGCCAGATCTTAAGAAATTAAAATTCATATGATCTTCTTCCTTGAACTGATCTATCAAACTCCAAAATCCCTTTGGAAAGGTTAACCTGATATCAGGACCTGCAATAAAAAAGCTATTGCGATAGGTCTCAGTACCCAATTTTTCACCAATATTATTATAATAGGTCCATTTGCCAACCTTTAAGCTTTTACTAAAGGCTCCTTCCTGAGCAATTTTCCCATTTTCATGATAATAAACAGCAGGACCATTAAGACTATCATTTTTAAAACTCACCGAAAAACTTGTCGTTCCATCCTCAAAAAACTCTAGATATTCCCCATTTGCGATATGATTCTCCGCTGTAAATTCTCTTAATACATATCCAGATTCATCCCAAACCGTTACTTTCCCTTTCTGAGTCCCATAAACATAGACAAATTCTTTTTTCTTTTTACCACTCGGATAATATTCAATACACTTACCATTTTCAATGGCAAACTCCTCAAATCCTATTTCATATAATCGCTTCCAATCAATATCTTCTGTTTTAGCAGAATACTCAGTTTGCGCCAATATACTTCCATCTATTTTGTAATCCTTTACCTGAAATTTTCCATCAGCCAAAGCATGTATGTTACAATAGTAAGTGGCATTTTCTTTTTCTACAGATAGCCAATTATCATTTAAATAAATAACTTTTTGTGCAGATAATAATTGCGGAATAAAAAATAAGGGCAAAAATAAAAAGTGAAGGGTTTTCATAGATTTTTTTTAGCTAATTGTAACAATAATTATTCCTAAATTAAGCAGTATTTGAACTATTTACTATTCTTTCTTGCTTTTTCATGAAATTTTAAATGAGATAAACCATTTACTATTCCTTCGTCGGTAAAATAGTTCCAAAAAGTATCGAAACCATGTTCAACTCCATGTAAAACTTCAAACTCGTGCTCCAAATCCAATGCATTCAAACAATCATGCAAATCGTAAATACATCTCCTATTCTTGGTACTAACAAAACTATCCTCTGTGCCTATCTCCAATCGAAATGGTACTGATTTATTTTGAAGCGTATCAATATTGTTTTTTGCCAATATACAATTATTATTAAGCGTATAATCACTAACATAACCCATTCCAACAACAGAAGCAAACTTCCCCGGATACTTTAAATAGTAATGAATAGCACCAGCTGCACCTCTTGAGTGACCTTCAATCGAAACATTCCTATCTCCTATTCCTGCTTTAAATTTATCTCTGCAATAATTGACAAGCTCTCCCACCAAATCTCCTACAATTAATGATTCATTTTCTTCAGTAAACCATTGTACACTATCACGATCATTATCACCTCTTACTCCAACAATTACAATAGGTTCAATCTCGCCATCTGAAATCCATTTGTTCAATTGTTCTACCCGCACATACTTTTTAAATGTAGTTTCATCTCCTCCTTGTCCATGCATAAACAGAATCAAAGGATAATTACTGGAAGTATCCCATTCCGGTGGCAAATAAACAAAATACGGCACCCAAGACCTTTTCTCACTTTTAAATATGGATATGCTTATTTTTCCTGCACAATTATTAAAATCAGTGATCTGATCAATATCGTCGAATCTTACTTTCATATAAATGTTTTTTCCCTATTACTTCTCAATTGTCAACATTTAGTTTCAAACATCACATTTAAAAACTATATCTGATCTTTAATCTAAAGGAATTGTCGTAACTTTTACAAAACTAAAAATTATCGCTTAAAATTAACTTTCAAAACTCTTGATAATTGAACTGATTATGGATATCTCTGGAAATCTGAATATTTCATTCTTTTCTTACTCACGATATTAATTCTCTCGATAGTGATATAAAGAATATTGATTAATATAATTTGTGCGTTATTCAAATCAATTCTACATTTGTAAAAGTTCAAAACAAGAAAAATAATAAACTTTAAAATAGTAACACAATGCAAACATTAATCGGAAAAAAAGCGCCGTCTTTTCAAGCAAATGCAGTTATCAAAGGAAATCAAATTGTTGAAGGATTTTCATTAGATCAATTCGTAGGAAAGCAAGAAGTAGTATTCTTTTTCTACCCTCTTGATTTTACTTTCGTTTGTCCAACAGAGTTAATTGCTTTTCAAGATAAACTTGCTGAGTTTGAGAAAAGAAATGTTGCTGTAGTTGGTTGTTCTGTTGATTCAGAATATTCTCACTTTGCATGGTTAAATACAGAAAGAAATAAAGGTGGTATCAAGGGAGTTACTTATCCATTAGTTGCCGACCTTTCAAAAACAATTTCTGAAAACTATGGGGTTTTGGCTTCTGAGTACGATTACGATGCTGATGGAAATGCAACTTCTACTGGTGCTCCTGTAGCTTACCGTGGTCTTTTCTTAATCGATAAGAATGGTGTTGTTCGTCATAGTGTTATTAACGATCTTCCATTGGGAAGAAATGTTGATGAAGCAATTCGTATGGTAGATGCTCTTCACCACTTCGAAGAAAATGGCGAAGTTTGTCCAGCTAACTGGAGCAAAGGTGAAGAAGCAATGCAAGCTACTGCAGAAGGTGTTGCTGAATACTTAAGCAAATAATAAACGATAAATTAAACTCTTACTCCGAATTAAATTCGGCATAAATCAAAAAAACAAAACATATGAAAATTAATACATACCAAGACATCACCACAATCGAAGGTGAAGCTAAAAAAGACTATATCGACAGACACTCAGCATTCATTCACTGTGATGAAGCAGCTAAAAAAGGTGAAAAATTTAAGGTGAAAGTGAAAATTGGTGATGCTTATGCACATCCAGATGATTTTGATCACTATGTTGCCTGGGTTCAGCTTTGGGATGGTGAAAAAATGTTGACACAAGCTAACTTTTCGACTGGTATTTTAGGTGGTGAAGCAAATCAAGCTGAAGTTGATTTTTACGTTGTTCCAAGCCGTAAAATGAAATTGACTGCTACAGCTTTCTGCACAAAGCATGGTCTTTGGCATTCAGATGAGAAATTGGTAGAAATTTCAGAATAGTACTTTCATAGATTATAATGAGAGATTTGCAATAATTAAATACTCTCATTATTACTAACAATAAAAATGCCGCGAAATTTATTTCGCGGCATTTATTTTTTAACAATCTTATTATTCAGGTTTTGTTGTTTCCTTCTTCTCCAATAAATATTTATCAAGGAATGTTACAATTTGTCCATATCCTTTAATTTCATTCTCTTTCTTTCTAAATCCGTGACCTTCATCGTCGAACACAATGTATTCAACAGGAACATTATTCTTCTTAACAGCATCTACAATTTCGTCAGACTCAACTTGCAATACACGAACATCATTAGCTCCCTGCAACACCATTAATGGCTTGGTTACTTTATCTGCAAAAAACAATGGAGATTTATTATAAAGTGCAACCGAATCAGCTGTGTTTGGATCACCCATTTCAGCATATAAAGCTTTACGAAACGATTCCCAATATGGAGGTATTGATTTTAAGGTACGCAACCAATTGGTTACACCAAAAATATTTACACCAACTTTGAATTCTTCTGGCGCATAAGTTAATGCAGCCATTGTCATGTAGCCACCATACGAACCACCAATAATTCCAATCTTATTTTCGTCAACAACTCCGGTACCAATTAAAAATTTCTTAGCCCAAATACAGTCTTTTAGATCAACATCACCATGCTTTTTATCATCCATAGCGTAAAATTGCTTACCATATCCGCTACTTCCTCTATTATTTACCGCAAGAACTGCATATCCTTGATTTACCATATACTGAATTAAAGAAAAATAACCAACTCTGGATTGTCCACCTGGTCCACCATGTACCCAAACTAAGGCAGGAACTTTTTGATCAGCACTAGCAACTTTAGGTTGATAATAAATGGCTGGAATTTGCAATCCATCGAATGATTCGTAACGAACTACTTCTGCCTCCACCAGGTTAGTAGGATCAATTTCTGGATTCAATGTTTCAGTTAATTTACGAGCCTCTTTATCGCCCATATCAAACACATAAATATTGTTTGGAGAAACCGAAGTACCTACTACCAAACGAACGCGTTGTTCATCCTTGGTTAAGCTTACCGATTTAATATCACCACTAATATTAGGAAGTTGAACTTCATCACCAGTAGCTTTTTCAATCATTTTAATATTCGTTTTTCCATCCTGATTGATACCAATAATTCGATAATTTTCAAGATAACTATCATATGCATACCAAATATCCCAATCGGTTTTGTAAACCATTGCTTTCTCACCAGTTGCAATATCATATTTGATCAGATAAACGAAATCAGAATCTTCGTTACACAAATAGTAAAGATATTTATGATCTAAACTAAAAAACTGAGGATTGTACTTTGCATCACCAGCATGTTCAGAAATATGAGTCTTTTTACCTGTACGTCTGTCGTACAAATACATTTCGTTATTATTGGTAGTTAAGCTTTGAGTTAATGCAAGATATCTATTATTCTTACTTTTTGCAGAAACATCTAAGCCATCGTTATTGGTATACAACAACTTAGCTTTTGGCTTACCATCAAGAATCGATTCTAAACTTACCTGATACAAATCCATATATCTAGGATTTCTTTTATTACACTGATAATAGAATGATTTTTCATCACGATCCCAACCCCAGAAACCTGCTTTTGCACCTTCAAATGGTGTAAGATCGGTTATATTGCCTTCTTCATCTCTCATGTAAATGTGATTGTTTTCATTTCCACCCTGATCCGCTGAAAACAAAACTTTATCACTGTTTGGAAAATAGGAAATCGCAAAGTAGGATTCCTTTTCCGAAGAAGTCAATTGCTTAGCTGCAGATCCATCAACTGGAATCTCAAACAGGTTATAAATACCCGTTTCGTTACTACTAACTAACAATTTCGATTTATCACTCGAAAAACTACCTCCACTTACACTCTTGTTTTTGTAAAATTGCTCAATAGAGTAAGATGGGACATTAATTTCTTTTTTTTCTGGCTGACAGGCAGCTAATGCGAATAAAAAGACAAACAAAATAAAATAACTACGATTCATAATGTGTTAAAAATAGATTAGAAATACTTTTGATATTAAGTATGGAAAGTGGTGTCGCCCATAAATTTAACACAATGACATGGCTTTACAAAATATATTCACGTTGTAGATGAAAAGATTTTTCAAAATTCAATTTGTCAATTGCTTAGAATGGATAGAATAGAATTACCCCCTAAAACCTTTTTGTTCAAGAACTAATAATCGTTTTAAATTCTATCCTATCCAAGTATTATTTAGCCTAGCCTTAATACAAGCGAACATCACTATTTGTTCTAACACGACTTTAATTTCTAGAAAACTGTTTAATATTTCATTCTTCTTCCTCAGTATATCAAATCAAAACATATATCTTTGGCGCATCTTAAAAAAAAATGGGATACCAAAGTATTACTTGATCCCAAAAATTGATACAAAAAAATGAAAGATTCTGTTGTAATTTTGTGTGGTGGCGGTCCGGCTCCTGGGATTAATACCGTAATAAGTAGTGTTGGGAAAGTGTTTTTAAGAAACGGTTACAGAGTAATCGGTTTGCACGAAGGATATAAAGGTCTTTTCTCGGAAGATCGTAAGATGGAAGAACTTGATTTCGCAACTCTTGATGGCATTTTCACCAAAGGTGGTTCTCATCTAAAAATGAGTCGCTTTAAGCCAAAGGATAGTGATTTTACAACTAAATTCTTTGTTGAGAACAATGTGAAGCTTTTGGTTACTGTAGGTGGTGACGATACTGCCTCTACTGCCAACAGAATTAGCAAATACTTAGGCGATAACAATGTGAATATCTCAAACATTCATGTTCCTAAAACCATTGATAACGATTTACCATTGCCAGAGGGAAGTCCTACATTTGGATTCCATTCGGCAAAAGATGAAGGTGTAAAAATTGCAACTACCGTTTACGAAGATGCAAGAACATCTCAGAACTGGTTTGTTTTAGCTGCCATGGGACGCGAAGCGGGTCACCTTGCATTTGGTATTGGTGCAGCTTGTCATTTTCCTATGATCATCATTCCTGAGATGTTTAATAAAACTGATATCTCTGCCGACAAAATCGCTCAATTAGTTATCTCATCTATCATTAAACGTAGAATTCTAGGCTTGAACTATGGTGCCGCAGTAATCAGCGAAGGTGTTTTCCATTTTATGAGTGATGAAGAAATTGAAAGTACAGGTGTTAACTTTACATACGATGCACACGGTCATCCTGAATTGTTTAACGTGAGTAAATCTCATGTTTTCAATATGCTTATTCAGCGTAAAATTAAATCTTACGGATTGAACATCGGAACTCGTCCGGTTGAGTTAGGATTTGGTTTGCGTTGCTGCCGACCTATCGGTTTCGATTTAAGTCTTTGTACTTTATTGGGTGATGGTGTTTACACACTTTTCAAACAAGGTCATTCGAAATGTATGGTTACTGTTGATCCTAAAGGGGATGCTTCTCCATTGTTCCTAAAAGATGTAGAAGATGAAAATGGAAAAGTGAAACCTCGTTTGGTAGATGTAAATAGCCAAAAAGTTCAATCGGTAGTGAATTACAACCTTCACTATTTAACTGAAGAAGATTTGGAAGCAGCCAAAGAATATCTTCCGGATGCTGAGAACTATTTGTTCAAAAAGATCTTGAACTGGGAATAAATCAAACTTTCCCGATTTAAAATATACAAAGCAGCCAGATTAATTCTCGGCTGCTTTTTTTATAGATAGATCCAGATCAATCAGGTTTTAAAAACCTGACAGATAGAGAAAGATTCTCTCCTGAATAATACATATTCCTGTAAAATTTCTATTTTTGCAATACACACCTATACAATTCTAACGGACAATTCGTAAATTTTAAGTAAAAACCAATTATACGCACGAATATGTCTGAAAATAACGTAAATGCATATTTACTTCTAACTTGTCCCGATCAGAACGGGATTGTTGCTAAAATCACACAATTTATTTATCAAAGTGGTGGCAATATCATTGCTTTGGATGAGCATGTAAATCAAAATCAGGAATTCTTTTCCTTTCGTGTGGTTTGGAACCTAAAAAATTCTACCATTCCTGCATCGCAATTGCATACCGCTTTTGAACCACTTGCCAAAGAGTTTAAAGCGCACTGGAGAATAGAATTCTCAGGACAAAAACAGCGTGTAGCCATTTTTGTATCCAAATACGATCATTGCTTGCAAGAGATTTTGTGGCGATACAATATGAACGAGTACGATATCGAAATTCCATTGATCATTTCAAATCATCCCGATTTGCAGCACATTGCCGATGCCCAGAGTATTCCTTATCATGTATTTCCGATTACAAAAGAAACAAAGGCTGAACAGGAAGCTAAGGAGATTGCTTTATTAAAAGAATACGATATCGATTTGGTGGTATTGGCTCGTTACATGCAAGTACTCTCGCCTAATTTTATTCAGGAATATCGCAATAAAATTATCAATATTCATCACTCTTTTTTACCTGGATTTGTTGGCGGAAACCCATACAAACAAGCCTACGAACGAGGCGTTAAAATGATAGGTGCAACCAGCCATTTCGTTACCGCAGATTTAGACGAAGGACCAATCATCGAACAAGATATCATGCGAATTACGCACAAGGATACCATTCCCGATTTAATACGTAAAGGTCGTGATTTGGAACGAATCGTTCTGGCGCGTGCATTGAGCTACAAAGCAGAACATCGTATTATTGTTGATGGAACAAGAACGATTGTGTTTGGTTAAAGTAATTTGGTCTCCCAGCTCAAAGCTCGGGTGACCAATATCTATCATTTAAGTCAAAACGAATCATGTTTTACTGTCATAGATATAAAAGCCAACAATATTTTTGTCATTATCTATTCTAATCCTTTTATAAACTCTATAAAATTGGTGCTCCGAGGTAAGTGCAGCTGAAGGAGTTGCCGTTTTATTTGTATTCTCAATTAAATAGGATACCACAATCTCCCAAATGTCATCGTCTGCCAAATACTCAGCCTGTTCCAAACGAAAATCAGGAGTTTCTAAAGCTGATAATCCTTTCATCTGAATCTTTGCGATATCAAGTAATTCTATTAAGGTCATAGTCTAATTTATTTTATGGATATTAGTCATTAAACACAAGGACTAGCAGTACGCATTATTGTGGTATGCCCTTCGCTTAAGACAAGATACTATAAAAAAAATTAGCATGACAGTGAACCAACTAATAGGTAGGATTTTCATATTGCATTCACAATACACATGAAAATATCACTTTCTGTGATGCTCTCATTAATCGAATTGATACTCTTACTTGGAGTGAGAGCATCAAAAAAATTACTCTTTCAAAATAAAGGTCTGACTGCACATTACTTTGTCCTTATGAATAATCTCAAAAACCCATTCGCCGAGCTGCATTTCCCAGTCGAACTCGAAGGTGTAGAAATCGAAGCCCAACTCATCGCTCCATTCGTCTTTTGCCTCAGTGGTTTCAACAAATTCTTCCTTCGTTTCCGGATTTACCAACTTAGGATGTCTTATCCTACAAATAAAATCAACACGTTCTGGCTCCATTGAATCAATCTCGAAGCTATAGCTAATTCCAAAACTCAATCCTGTTACAACTTGAATAACATCAGTTCTTTCCTGAAACTCCATACCATCGGAATGCAAAAAGTATCCTGTAGAACTCCCCGGAACATATTCTCTCTTTGTCTCTCCTATCGCCTTACAAATTCCGTAATTAACTATTTTTATATTCATTCTTTTTCTTTAATGATTGATACCCTCACTTTGAGTTAGAGCATCAAAACTACAGCTTTTTTTATTAGACTGCACCTCACTAGTTCCAGTTTACGAAGCAGAACTTGTATAAAAAACTATTTATGCTATAAAAAGCCTATTACAAAAACAGAGGACATATGAAAATAGCTTGTGTAGAATTTAATCCACTTGCCAGAAATTTTAACTCCAGCAGTTTTAATTACATAAAAATCATTCTTAATTGCTATTCTTCCCATTCGCAGAATTACGAGCCAACTGATGGCAAAAAGCTTGCTTGTTATTGTCTGAGTTTCCTTTGATCCATTTTAACTCTATCAATTTATCATGGCATAACTGATCGATTTGCTTCCAGCATTGAACAAATTTCACCTCGTGACCATAAGCCGTTTGCCAATTGTTATGCTTCCAAAAATGAACCCATTGTACCAATCCTCTTATCACAAAACGACTATCGGTATTCACTTGTATTTTATCCTGGTATTTAAGGCGTTGAAGACCTTCAATTACCGCCATCAGTTCCATTAAGTTACTGCTTCCCTCCTTAATGGTTTGATAATAGACTTCCTGTATTCCAGTGGGAGATTCTACAAATCCGCCATAACCTGACTGATTTAATTCAATGGAGTGAGATCCATCAGCATATATTTTATGAATATCCTTTATCTCGGTTTTATTGGTGGTAATATTCAGCTTTTCATTACGTCTGTCAACTCGTATGTACTGATTGAACTCTAGCCGACTTAAAAAATTAAAACCATCAATAAATACGCAGTTAATAGGTTCACCTATATTAAGTTTGCCCTTTATAGCTGTTCGTATCACCTTTTCGAACTGAAACTGGAGTTTGCAAATCATTTGCGACAGATGTGTATCCTCGGTACAAGCAATACTTCTCTCTTCGGGGAAGTAGATTAATTGAATTTCCTCACGCTCATCGGAAAGCAAGCACTCAATTTTTAGTGCACTTTTCGATCGAATCTGCAATATGGTTTTAAATACTTTCAAGTTGAAATGAATTTATTCTTCAATTTACGGTATTGCGGCGAAATCTGTAGATCTTATTGCCAAGTCTTACATGAATACACAAAAAAACCGCCCCAATAACATGGGACGGCTCTAATATTATTATTAAAATTACGCTGTCAGGATCTTTGAACTCTGACAGGTATATTTTGATTTACCAGATTACAGCTCTTTGATCTTCGGTACGATACAATGGATCGTTTTCGTTAATCTCGAATGCTTCGTAAAACTCAGGAATATTGAATAAACCGCCGTTTACACGATATTTTCCTGGCGAGTGAACATCTTCCTTAATCAATTTTCTTAAGTACTTATCGCGTACATTTCCTCTCCAAACTTTTGCATAAGCAAGGAAGAAACGCTGCATGTTATTGAAACCTTCAATATCAGCTGGCTGCTCACCATTCAATGACATTTTGTATGCTTCTAAGGCAACAGTTAATCCACCATAATCGGCAATGTTCTCGCCCAAGGTTAATTTACCATCAACAGTTAAATCTTCGAATGCCTGGAAACCGTTAAACTGATCTACTAACTTTTCAGCTCTTGCTGTAAATTTCTCTGTATCTTCAGCAGTCCACCAATCTCTCATGTTTCCATCCTTATCGAATCTACGACCAGAATCATCGAAACCGTGAGTCATTTCATGACCAATTACAACACCAATAGCTCCATAATTTACAGCATCGTCACCATTCATATAAAAGAATGGAGGCTGCAGAATTGCTGCTGGGAAAACAACTTCGTTCAACAATGGGTGATAGTATGCATTTACAGTTTGTGGAGTCATTCCCCATTTTTCTGTATCAACTGGCTCTCCTAATTTTGCAAAGTTTTTCGCTGTTCCGAAACGAGCCGCTCTCCAAAGGTTCTCTACGTATGAATCTGTTGCAACTTCTAATTTTGAATAATCTTCCCACTTCTCAGGATATCCAATTTTTACACCAAAAGCATCTAATTTAGCCAATGCTTCTTTTCTGGTATCGTCGCTCATCCACTCCAACTTCTCAATTCTTCCGCGCAAAGCAATTTTCAAGTTCTTTACCAACTCGTCCATTCTTACTTTAGCCTCAGGTGGGAAATATTTCTCAACGTACAATTGACCAACTGCTTCGCCTAAAACAGAACCAGTTGTTTTCGACATGCGTCTCCAACGTGGCTGTTGCTCTGTAGCTCCCGTTAAAACCGTTCCGTAGAATGCAAAATTTTGCTTTTCCAATTCAGAACCAACAGCACCGGCAACATCGTCTAAAACTTTCCATTTCAAGTACAACTTGATATCTTCCATTTTTTCATCAACCAGCATGTTGTTCAATTCTTCCATATATCTTGGATGAGTTGTAATTACATACTCCTTAATGTCGGCACCCATTTCTTTAAAGTAGGCTCCCCATGCAAAATTTGGATATTCAGTTTCTAAAACTTCAACTGTTTTAGGATTGTACATTGCAGGGTAATTTCTATTCTCCAAACGAGTGTTGAATTTTTCAGCCATACGAGTCTCGAATTTCATGATTCGTTTCGCATTTTTTTCTGCTACTTTCGTGTCTTCACCAATTAGTTCAAACATTTTAGCAACATGCTTCACAAACTCTTTACGGATATTTTCACTTGTCTCATTATCGGCAACATAGTAATCACGATCTGATAAAGAAAGACCTCCTTCGCTCAAATACATTCTGTTAACAGTTGTATTTTTCATGTCCTGCTCAACACCTGCTCCAAACAAAGCACTTACCCCCATTTTGTGAAGGTGCACCAATTCGATGCGTAAATCGTTGGCATTTTTAAGCGCGTCAATTTTTTCAAACTCAGGCAGTAATGGTTTAATTCCTACTTCATCAATTTTCTTAACATCCATTGCTGTAGCATAGAAATCCTGAATCTTTTTCAAGTTACTTCCCTCTTCAGCATTTTCAGTTTTTGCAGCTTCTTCCAGCAAATTGTGAACCGCTTCGTTTGCGCTTTCTCCTAAAATATCAAAAGCACCATAACGACTTTTATCAGCAGGAATTGGAGTATTTTTCATCCAAGTTCCGTTCGAATATTCAAAAAAGTCGACTCCTGGCTTTACGGATAAGTTCATATCCTCTTTTTTAATTACGCCAAGACCTTTGGGAGCTTCTTGCGTACATCCCACGGCGATAGTTAAAGCTAAAACAAGCCCTACCATTCCCCCTGTTAGTTTTCTAGTTTTCATGTTTATTATTTAAGTAAATAATTATCCTATTAGATAAGGCGAAAATAGAAAAAAACAGAACAAAACATGTATTTTTTCGATAAGTAATGTTAATCTCAAGATCAATTGGCTTTGCTTATCTTAAGCGAAAGCAATATGTTGAATTCGTACAAGTAAGTAGAAAGAGTAAAATAGCTATATCTGCTTTAAAAATACAAGAAAAAATCTATTTCTGATTGTCAAAATTGTAAGTCAATTTTAACATGACTGATGGCTTGTGTCGGTATTCATCTTCAAAAATAAAATTATCACCTTTGGTCGTGTTCTTGTACTTTATGCTATTGAATACATTGCTCACCGATAGTAATATCTGCCACTGATCATCCTTTATCGATTTTTTTACTGCCATATTCGAAGAAATATAGGCTTCGCGTTCCGACTGTACCGAAATGTGTCGACTCCTGTATTTCACATCCCATTTAAAAGTAAAATTCTTAGGTAATGTAAATATATTATTCAACCTGGAATCGAATTTAAATTGTTCCTCTCTTGAATTCTGATCTTCATAATCAACATCCAACTGATAATGATAAATATTTGTTGAAAAATTTACATTCCACCAGGAATACAGGTCAACTCCGCTCATAATTTCAAGACCTAAGCTCAACGAATTTCCAATATTAGCTTGCGAAGAAACACTCACATTTTCTGACTCCAATCGATAATAATCCTGAATTACATCCGAAGATTCTTTTGCAAACAGTTCAAATCCGATAAAATCTTTGTTCCAAGATTTTTTATAGTTTAATTCATAGGAATTGGAATAAGAAGGCATTAAATTTCCGTTCCCTTCCTCATAAGAATAGGAATCATTATATGTTCTAAATGGAGACAAAGACCAATAATTAGCTCTTCTGATTCGTCGCGAATAGCTTACTCCCATTTGATGCTCATCGGTAAAATTATATAAGACATGTGCACTTGGAAAAAAATCCCAAAAATCTTTACTTGATGGTTGTTTGATTCTTGCTCCCAACTGATCGGTATATTCATAATCCGACTGTCGACTGGTCCATTCAGCCCTAAAACCTAATTTATATTCCAACTTACCAATCTTACTTTTAAATGTGGCAAAACCAGCATAAATATCTCTCTCGAAGATTACCTCCTGATCGATTGGATCATTAGGTAAAGGAGTAAACACATCATTGGAATCGTAAGTTCCATTGGTGACGGTCATTTTAGGAATATGATCCGTATCTACCTGTCCACCAATTTCAAAAGAAGAATTTTCACTCAACTTATTCGCATAACACAATTTTAGACTTACAAAAGTTTCGTTACTTTCGGTGTCTCTTGAGCCTATCCTTTCAATTCTATCGTCATATGTTTTCGTATCAATTACATTTCCAATATACCGATGCAAATAGGTAGAATAATCGGCATAAAATGACAATAAATGATCTTTATTCTTTGTAAAACTATGCTCGTATTCAAATGTAGTTCCCAGATATTGATAATCACTTTTGTTGCTGTTTTCCAAATCGTACTCTTCGTAATTGATTTCATTTCCATCCTGTAAAGTCCGCTCAACAAAATGTCCGCTTGCCTCATGATCATTACCTAACAATAAGGGATTTACATTGATATTAAAATCAATACAGTCTTTATCTGTTACATCATAATTAAAACCAAACTCTACATATGCATTGGTTCCAGATGCTTTGCCATCTTTGTGATAATCCACTAAATATTGCTGATTCTCATAATTGTTGATCTTTTTACCATCGATCTCAACATTCCTCCAATAGTGTTTACCAGCATTCCCATTAATATACCAACCTCCTTTTTCCGATTGCTTATCAATTGCTAATGAAAAACGCTTTGTATCGTTGGTTGAAACTTGTGCGCTGGAAGTAATCGCATATCCCTCCAGTCTATTCTTTTTTAAGATAATTTGAATAATTCCCGCCGTGCCTTCAGCATCATACTTTGCAGATGGATTTGTAATTACCTCTATCTTATCAATTTTAGATGCATCCAATTGCTGCATTTTCTCTACACCATTTCTTACCGGATGTCCGTTTATAAATACTTTAAAGGTTCCATCACCACGGTAAGTTAATTCTCCCTCAAAACTAACTTCTAAAGAAGGAACATTCTCCAAAAGATCCAAAGCTACACTGGCTTCCGGAAAGCTAGAAGCATTTATTACCTTACGATCTACCTTATAACTTACAGGAGATCTAACAGCCTTCACAGTTACTTCACTTAAATTTTCACTTGATGCCTTCAACTTTATTTCACCAATATTTCTTGTACCCTTGTATACGTTCACCTCTTTAAATTCCACCGACTGGTAGCCCATAAAACTTAACATCAAATTGTATTTTCCCTTTTCTATTTTTTCAATTTCAAAAACTCCATTGTCATTCGAAATTGCGCCCAGTAAAATGGTAGAATCACTTAATGAAGTTAAAATTGCATTGGCATATGGAAGAGGCATTGAATTCTGTTCGTCAATTATTTTTCCTGTGATTTTACAGTTCTGAGCATGTATATTTTGCAATAATAAAAGGAAAAATAACAGTAATAACCTGATTTTCATTTCGATTCTTTTGGGTTCATGAATTTTAAAGATTGTAAACATCTCTAAATTGTCTATCTCTTATCTTTTTCTGATATTTGGCAAAGTTTAGATCTAATATCTTATGTAATATCAAACACAAGACGAACAGATATTTCAAAAAGTTACAGGTCAAATTATCAAAACATAATAACACCTAATTTTTCATTATATGCATAGTGCGGAAGAAACGAAGGGAAGATTGATTTTAGGAATGAGCGGAGGAACAGATTCTTCTGTTACTGCAATGATGCTTAAAGAACAGGGATACGAAGTAATTGGTGTTTCTCTTTGGTTCTATACCAATACTCATTCATACGATTCAAACGATACTTATCCAGATTTTATAAGCGATGCGCAAAAACTAGCAGCTAAATTGGGTTTAGAACATCATGTAATTGATGCTCGTCGTGAATTTCGAGATACAATCATTCAATTTTTTCTTGACGAATATATGGTTGGAAGAACACCTAGTCCTTGTATTCAGTGCAATCCGAATTTAAAGTGGAAATTATTACTTAAGAAAGCTGATGAATTGAATTGTGCACAAATTGCTACTGGTCATTACATCCGTATTGAAAAAGAAGCAGACAATTATTACATCTATAAAGGGAATGATCCGGTTAAAGATCAATCCTATTTTCTGTGGAATTTAAAGCAGGATATTTTATCAAGAACTCTAACTCCTCTTGGCAAATACAGCAAACCAGAAGTACGGGAAATTGCCAAATCTTTTGGTTTCGAAGAAGTAGCCAAAAAGAAGGAAAGCATGGGCGTTTGCTTTATGGATCGAAAAGATTACCGTGATTTCTTACAGGAAATGGTGCCTGATATCAATGACAAAATTGGAAAAGGAAAAGTGCTAAGTCCTGATGGTGTAGAATTGGGTGAACATGATGGATATCCTTATTACACAATTGGTCAGAAACGAGGATTGGAACTGAAGGAAAAATCGGGCTTAATGGTGAGCAAGATAGATGCTAAAAACAACACCTTAATTCTTGAAAGCAAGAATGATCTAAACAAATTACAAATTCGTGTTTCCGATTACTATTTTCATGATATTAAAGACAGTGAAGCTGCAAACATCACAACTTTAGTTCGTGGTTTAGGAAGAAATCCGGAAGGCTTTTCAAAGATCACAATCGTAAATGAGAATGAATTAATTGTTAATTTGGAACAACCCGCGTGGGCAATTGCTCCGGGTCAACCTGTCGCCTTTTACATTGGTGATAAATTAATAGGTGGTGGATTTGCAGAAAATAATGATTAACACCAAATATCTATAAAGACGCAAGGCATTGCGTCTCTACGACATAAAACAAACATTCAATAAATACAATATATGGAACAATCATCTCCTGATAAAGCAGAAATGAACGAGGCGTTAATCAAATTGATACAAATGCGTATGCCTTTTGGAAAGTACAAAGGTCGTTATTTGATTGATTTGCCAGAACCTTATTTGGTTTGGTTCAGAGAAAAAGGTTTTCCTCCTGGGAAATTAGGCGAAATGATGGCTTCCATGTATGAAATAAAACTGAATGGATTGGAAGGAATGCTTCGTCCATTATGCAAAAAATATCAATAAAAATAAATTCGTGGAGACGCAAAGCCTTGCGTCTCTACATCCAATACATTTATACATTCACCTGCAGCGCCATTGATTTAAAAAGGCACCAAACTTCTTTTTCTTCGATGAGATTCATTTTTTGTTGAGATGCTTGCGTTACCGAAACAACCAATAAAAATCCCACATCTACCAGGCAGTAAATACGATTCTCCTTTTTTATGATTTTGGAAATTCTTCCCTTTAACTGATTGCGAATGGATATGTTGGGAATTTCTTCTAATGTAATCGCTATATCTTCGGGACGAAGTGATACATTTATCTCATCACCAATCCTACAACAATCACAAATTAATTCACGCTCCACATGTATTTCATGACTAGCATCTTTATTCATTAAATTGGTTAGCCCGTATACTGTATCGTGCGATTCAACTTTAAAGGGAATAACATTCAACAAACCTGCTCCACGCATTATATCCAATGAATTTTCTTCCTGAATCAGATCAAAATAATTACCATGTCCTTCTACTCTACCATTACGCAGTAGAAACAGTTCTTGTGTCAAGCTTAATAAATCAGGTAAATCGTGGCTTACAACCAACATTGGAATGCCCAATTTTCTATTTATTTTTATCAGATAAGGAATAATTTGTCTTCTTAATGCAACATCTAATGATGAGAATGGCTCATCCATTAACAGTAATTTCGGAGCGCTTAACAAAGCACGACCAATAGCTACTCTTTGTTTCTCTCCGCCTGATAAACTACGAGGTCTTTTCTCCAATAAATCTCTAATCTCCAACAAATCTACCAGCTCATCAAATTCAATAATTTGTTCATCAGCTGAACTGTACTCACTTGCAAACAGAAGATTCTTTTTCACAGTCATGTGCGGAAACAGTCTTCCTTCCTGAAACACATACCCAATTCTTCTTTTGCGGGGTTTGGTCCAAAGGTTCTTTTTGGAATCTACGATTGCTTGCTCTTCTATGGAAATTGTTCCTTCATCAGGATGTTCCAATCCTACCAATAAATGCATGAGAGTTGTTTTTCCAGCTCCCGAAGGACCGAAAACCCCAGTAATTCCTTTAATGAAATCAACCTCTACATCAAGAGAAAACTCTCCTTTCTTAACTTTTAATTTGGCTGATAATGCATGCATATTGTAATAGATTCTTTTAATTCAACTTATCTGCGACGATGTAATTTTTTCACCAACAATTCGGAAAAGGCCATCGCCATAAACGAAAATACAACAGCCACCAACAACAATCGAAAAGCAGATGTTTCCTGTCCCGGTATTTGTATCTGATTAAAAAGAGCTAAAGGAATGGTTTGTGTTTCTCCGGAAATGTTTCCCGCAAAAATAATGGTAGCTCCAAACTCACCCAATGATCGGGCAAAAGCCAAAACAAATCCACTAATTATTCCAGGTAATGCCAACGGTAAGGTAATTCTAATAAAGGTCTGAAATGAATTTGCTCCAAGAGTTTTAGCTGCCTCTTCGTAACCAGGGTCAACCATTTCTATTGCCAAACGAATGGCACGAACTGCTAAAGGAAAGGATACTATCATCGAAGCCAAAACCGCGGCATAAAACGTAAAGGCAATCTTAATTCCAAACCATTCGTGAAGCCAACTTCCTAAAACTCCATTCGATCCTAATAATAAGAGCAAAATAAACCCGGAGGCAACCGGAGGCAAAACTAAAGGCAAATTAACAAATCCTTCAACTAATGATTTTCCTCGAAAATTCTTTCTAGCTAACCACCAAGCCAAGAGAATTGCTGGTGGTAAAATTAAAAAAGCACACCATAAAGCAATTCGGAATGATAATCCGATTGCCTCTAATTCTACTTCTGTAAAACTCAAGAATTCATTCATTTTACAAATCTTTAAACCCGTTCCGCTTCCAAATTTCTTTAACCTGATCCGATTTCATAAATTCAAGAAATTGATTCATATACTGATTCTCGCCATTACTTATAGCTGCATAATATCTAATTGGATCACAAGCTTTATCAGGGAATTCATAAATGATTTTAACCTTTTGAGAATTTATTGCATCCGAAGCATAAACCATTCCCATTCCACACTCAGCCATTTCTACCATAAACAATGCATCTCTGGCATTTTTTGCAGGCAAATATCTATCCAATAAAGTCTCATTACACTGATAATACTTTAAAACTTGAACTGAATATTTCCCAACCGGCACATGTCCAGGATCTCCAAGTGATAATCTTCCACGAAAAAGTTTAGGAAAATTATAAATATTACTTGTATCGATTACAGATATCTCGCTGTTATTAGGAACAATCGCAACCAAAGAATTTCCAGCAACAATACAAACAGAATTGTGTGCAACTAATTTGTTCGAATCCACATAATCCATCCAGGTTTTACTTGCTGATATGTAATAATCAAAATCAGCTCCACTTTCAATTTGTCTTGCCAATATCCCCGAAGAAGCAATATTCAATCGAATCTTAACTCCTGTTTCCTTTGAATATGATTTCGCTATTTCCTGAATTACATTGGTAACACTTGCTGCAGCAAAAACAGTAATACTTTTACTCTTTTTCTCTTTGTTCGAGCATGATATTAGAATCAGGAATAAAAAGCAGTAAGGAAAAATCTTTCTCATCATAAATTCAGTTGGGATTGTTGAAAATACTAAAATATCCGTAAAACCATTTGGTAAGAATCCATATATGTTAGATTATCTTACATATTCATTGATATTTAACTCTTTTTTAGGACTTCTTATTTTTAATCAGTATAAATAATTTTCGTAACTTGAGAGTAATCTTACATCCACCAAATCAACTCGTTCATGCAAGACAAAATCTTATGGTATTTCGAGAATTTTAATTTTTTAGGAGCATTAACTTTTTTAGAGAAAATGGACCTAAGAAAGCGTGTAAAAATGTTGGAAGCAACGAAAAATCAAACCATATACTTACCAAACGATGAAGCAAATTCGGTTTACTTCCTCAAAAAAGGCAAAGTAAAAATCTCCTCCTTTTCGGATGATGGAAAAGAATTGATTTATGCCATACTTGGACCCGGAGAAATCTTTGGAGAATTAGCAATTACTGGTCAAAGCACTAGAGAACAAATTGCTGCAACTACTGAGTACGCCGAAATTTGCTATATAGATATTCAAGATTTCGAAAATTTTCTATCAAGTCATCCCAGACTAAGTTTGAAAGTAACCAAACTGATTGGTTTTCGACTGAAAAAAGTGCGTAGCAGATTGGAACGAATGTGGTTTAAATCAGCTCCTGAAAGGGTGAAATGTTTGCTGCTGGATTTAATTGAAGAACACGGGATAAAAATTGGAGATGAAAGAGAAATCAGATTGAATCTGACTCATCAGGATATTGCGAACTTGGCTGCTACAACAAGGCAAACCGTTACTACCACACTCAACGAATTGGAACGAGAAGGAATAATAACTTACGATAGAAGAAGAATATTGGTAAGAAATCCGAGCGCTTTAAATTAAAGCGCTTTTGCGAGTTTAAATTTTCGAGCATCGAACCATTCCCGAACTGGACCAAAGCGAACAATCAATCCTAAACTGAACAAAATTCCGTATAACATCCAACCTTCACCCAGTAGAACGACATGTAAAATGGATAATACCGCAGCCCAATAAACTATTCGGTGCATCTTTTTCCAACGTTTCTTAAAGTATTTCATTGCTCTTCGGTTCGAGGTAAGAGTCAATATCATAATAATAACAGATGCCAAAACAGCCAATACCAAATTCAC
>Ga0209379_10000752_pt1 | contig 23880 bp, 15 predicted proteins | sample tdDd001_FD_187124 | JGI IMG/M metagenome (GOLD analysis project Ga0209379, IMG submission 187124) | Marine sediment microbial communities from the Atlantic coast under amendment with organic carbon and nitrate - tdDd00.1 (SPAdes)... | ecosystem: Environmental > Aquatic > Marine > Coastal >...
ATTGACAATCTTAACGTGGTTATGGGGTGATATTGGCACTAAATCAGGCTAATTGACGTTGATTTCGAAGGTCGAAGTGATAGGGCTGAGTAATTTCCCAGCCCGCCAGCACTATTTTTTCGCGGCGTAAATATTGAATTTGTTAGTACTGGCAACCGTTTCGCAGCTGCCTAGGCTGGCTTCAATCAAAGGCGGGTAGCGGAGAAAGCGGTTGGCGACAATGATCAACTGACCTTCCGGTTTTAGATACTGTGGTGCCTGGGCAATGAAATCTTCTGTTGCAGCGTAGAAGGTTTTTAGGCCGGCATGGAAGGGCGGATTGCTGATAAGGTAGTCATAAGGTCCTTCCAGAGCAACGTAGACATCTGTTGCGGTAAACCTAGCTTCTAAGTTGTTGACCTTAAAGGTCTCTCTGGCTGATTCAATCGCCAGGGCGCTGATATCAGACAGCTCCAGATCGATATCCGGGTTGTTGGTTTTCATTACCGCGCCAATGACACCGGCCCCGCAACCAAAATCGAGTACTTTGCCGTGCAGTTTTGGCAGGGTATCAAGCAGTAGCTCCGACCCTTTGTCGAATTCGCCATGGCTGAACACGCCCGGCAGGGAGCGGATCGTCAGTTCCGTTCCGGCTACCTTGATGGGGTAGCTACGGAACCAACTGCTGAGTTCGAAGGCAGGAGCGGCGTTATCACAGCGTCCCCAGTAGAAGCTACAGCGGCGGGCCGAATCATACTTGGTCAGTGGGCCGTAGGGGTTGAAGAGCTTTTCGGCACTGCGCACACCGCTGCGGTTTTCACCGACGATGCAAATTTCAGTCTGAAGGCCGAATTTAGCCAGTACCATGGCCAGTAGATATTCCGCCTCGGCCTTGGCTTTTGGCCAGTACAGCAGGATCATGTCGATATCGGCATCATCGACCAGCTCGGCCCCAAAATAGGACTGGATCTGGCTGTGACGGCTCATGCTGCGGTGATAGCCATAATTGGTGGTAAATACTGCCACTGACTTGGCCGTCTGTGTCAGCTCAAGCGGGAATGAGTCAGAGAGCTCACCGACGACTAGGACCTTGCGATTTTCAAAAAACTCAAGCTGGCGGGCAACAACCTGGCTTGCAGCAGTATAAGACATAATGGCCTCAGTTTAGCTTTACATGGAGTTAAGTTAAGGGCGCGAATTGTTCCATAAATTACTGTGCATGAAAAGGCAACAAAGCCGCTTGGCGGGCGGCTTTGTTGTCGTTTGCTGGTGAAGCGGCCTTAATTTTTATCCTGATTGTCCAAAAAGTCTTTGAATTCGACTTCGTAGAGCTTGAACAGCACCAGGGTGACGGCAAAAATAATTGGTCCGTAAATCAGGCCTATTAGGCCGAACAGGTGCAAGCCGCCCAGAATGGAGAAGAAGATCAGCAGAGTATTCATGCTGGAATTGCCCTGCATCAGCAGCGGGCGGAGGATATTGTCGATGGATCCCACCACAATGATCCCCCAGCCAGCCAAAAACAGCGCCCACTCCCACTGGTTGATCAGCAGCAGATAGATAGCGGCTGGCAGCCAGATAAGTGCGGTGCCGAATACCGGAATAAAAGAGGCAAAAGCCATCATCGAGCCCCAGAATAGCCCGGGGAAGCCTGCGAGCCACATGGCAAAACCACCTGCAAACCCTTGGGCCAGGGCGGTGAGAAATGATCCCAGTACTGCCGACTTGGCAACCTGCTCTACCTCTGTCAGCACGGCATCTTCTTGGCTACGGGACAATGGCAGTACATGACGAATGGCCGACACCATCTTCTTATGATCCCGAAGCAGAAAAAACAGGACAAACAGCATCAGCATAAAACTGATCACAAAGTTGGTGGCATCACCGAGGAGCTTGGCACTGATATTGAGCAGTTGGGCGCCGAACTGAGAAGCCGCCGCCGCCACCTTTTGTACTACGGCCTGGGCATCAAGTGGCTCGAAAGGAGAGTACTGATCGATGAGTGATAGTACTTTTACGGTAAGGGGGTGTGACAGGACTTCCTTGGCACCGCCGGAAGTTAGCCAGCCATAGCTTTCCTTGGAAAAGGTCGACCCCTGGTGGATGATGGAGCTGAATACAATCAGTACCGGGATCACGATGATAAAGGTCAGCAAGGTACAAGAAACCATTGCTGCCGAATTAGGCTGGCGTGGGATCTTTGCTTCAATTCGGGCGTGCAGGGGGTAATAAAGCAGAGAAATGATAAAGGCCATTACGATAGATCCCAAATAAGGTTCTATCAGCCGATAGCTTGCATAGGCGGAAAGCGCCAGCGCGGCCATCAGCAACCAGTGACGAGATTCGGCTTTAAAGGGTTTGGGCACTGTAATTATCCTTTCTGTTTGTTAACACTGAATCGAGCGTTGTTTATAATTGCATCTGCTTGGTTTATAAATCAAATATTTTAACTATTGAGAGGCTCAGGGCTATGGGATGTTGCGACTGCGGCTGTGAAACAAAAAAAAAGCGTAGAATTCCGCTGGCGGTATGGGTGTTAGTGGTGTTGGCTGTGCTGGCGGTCTTTTTCTGGCAGTAATTTTTCGCTTGGTATAAAAACGCCACTTGAAAAGTGGCGTTTCAACAGGGCCTTAGGCTAAAAGATATTTAGGCTCATGGTTACCTAGGCAGATAGATGCTCAGGCGTTGGCTTCTTCAGCCAGAGTCGCGAAGGCAAAGTCTGCTGCATCCAATGTTGCTTCGATTTCTTTGTCGCCGTGCGCCAGAGATGTAAAGCAGGCTTCATAGGCCGAAGGGGCTAGGTAAACACCTTTTTTCAGCATCAGGTTGAAGAAGCGCTTAAAGCGCTCGACATCGCATTTAGTGACATTGTCGAAGCAAGTCACGCTTGGCTGATCGGTAAAGAAGAAACCGAACATCGCACCAACCTGGTTGGTTTGCAGAGCAATACCGTGTTTTTCAGCCAGTGCCTTGAAGCCTTCAGCCAGGCGTTTGGTGGTGTTTGCCAGGCACTTCTCGTTGCCTTCTTCGGTCAGAACGCTTAGGCAGGCATGGCCGGCAGCCATCGCAACCGGGTTTCCTGATAGCGTACCTGCCTGATAAACAGGGCCGGTTGGCGCAATATACTGCATTACATCGCGACGACCACCGAATGCACCGACAGGCATACCGCCGCCGATAACCTTACCCAGTGTGGTCAGGTCCGGTTTGATATTGTAATAACCCTGAGCGCCACCCTCTGATACACGGAACCCTGTCATTACCTCATCAAGGATCAGCAGTGCGCCGAACTCGTCGCAGATCTCACGCAGGCCTTCCAGGAATCCCGGTACCGGCGGAATACAGTTCATGTTGCCGGCAACTGGTTCAACGATAATACATGCGACTTCTTCCGGGTGCTCAGCAAATGCCTCGCGGACAGAGTCAAGGTCGTTATAGGTGCATGTCAGCGTATGCTTGGCAAAATCTGCCGGAACACCCGGAGAGCTAGGCTGGCCCAGAGTCAGGGCTCCAGAACCGGCTTTTACCAACAGGCAGTCGGCATGGCCGTGGTAGCAGCCTTCGAATTTGATGATTTTGTCACGGTTGGTAAAGCCACGGGCAAGGCGGATAGCACTCATGGTTGCTTCGGTACCGGAGCTAACCATGCGCACCATTTCCATTGACGGTACAAGCTTGGATACCAGTTCCGCCATGGTCACTTCCATTTCGGTCGGCGCACCGAAGCTTAGCCCTTGCTGGGCGGCGTTGATAACGGCATCACGAATCGCGACGTGGTTATGACCCAGAATCATAGGACCCCACGAGCCAACATAGTCGATATAGGCTTTGCCATCAGCGTCAAAGATGTATGCGCCGTCTGCTCGCTCGATAAAAAGCGGGCTGCCGCCGACACCGGCAAATGCGCGAACTGGTGAGTTAACACCGCCTGGGATCGTCTCTTGTGCTTTAGCAAATAAATCAGCTGACTTGCTCATTGTGATGTCCTATTTTTCAAATATTACCTGATTTAAAGTGTCGGCATTGTACCTAAAAATCCAGGAACTTGGCGAGAGAATTGAAGGAATGTGCGTCCGGCCAGATCCTGATTTTGTTTTGACACTGATGGAAAGCTAGTTTTCAACATTGGCGGTGTAAAAATAGCGCGTTGTCAGCTACTCTTACCGCGGACGAATTTTGTCCTTCCTGTCTGCCCCTGCCGGGGCGATCATCATCAATGATACGGCTGACTAATGACTGATAACACCCAAGGCACTCCTGCGCCTGAACGCCTGCAACCTAGCGGATTGGTTCGGCGTTTTCTTTCTCGTGATAAAACACCGGTCTCGGTATTGTTTCTTGCTGCACTGGTTGGCCTTGCTGCCGGTCTGATTGCCACCCTGTTTGAAATTGCTGTTCACTGGGTGTCCGAGCAGCGAACCGAGTGGTTGAGAGATGTGATCAGCAGTGTGTTGCCGCTATGGCTGGCCGCGTTTCTGATCAGTGCATTGCTGGCATCTGTCGGTTATTACCTGGTGCATCGCTTTGCGCCGGAAGCGGCGGGGTCCGGGATCCCTGAAATAGAGGGAGCGATGGATGATATTCGCCCTGTGCGCTGGTGGCGGGTGCTGCCGGTGAAGTTTATTGGCGGCCTGGGTGCATTGGGCTCCGGAATGGTACTCGGCCGGGAAGGTCCCTCGGTGCAGATGGGCGGTAATATTGGCCGGATGGTATCGGATACTTTCCGTCTCAAGGATAAGGAAGGACGCCATGCCCTGTTGGCTTCCGGTGCTGCTGGCGGGCTGGCGGCGGCGTTCAATGCGCCATTGGCGGGGATCATGTTTGTGGTCGAGGAAATGCGACCGCAGTTTCGTTACAGTTTAATTTCCATCAAGTGCGTCGTTATCTCGGCGATTGTCGCCAATATTGTGTTTCGCAGTATTCAGGGACAGCATGCGGTGATTACTATGCCGCAGTACGATGCGCCAGTATTGAAGTCTTTGTGGCTATTTTTGTTGCTGGGGATGTTTTTCGGGGTCTTCGGGGTGATCTTCAATCGTCTGGTGACCCTGGCGCAAGATGTCTTTGATCGTATTCACCGCAATGAACGCCGGCGGTATATCTTGACCGGCACGTTGCTCGGGGGCTGTTTCGGTTTGCTGTTGCTGTATTTGCCTGAGCTGACCGGAGGCGGGATCACATTGATCCCTAGTGCGACTCATGGCGAGTACAGCATTAGTCTGCTATTGATTTTGTTCCTGGCCCGAGTTGCAACGACCTTGCTGTGCTTTGGCTCCGGTGCGCCGGGAGGCATTTTTGCCCCGATGCTGGCACTTGGTACACTCTTCGGGACTTTTTTCGGCTCGATTGCTCAATTGATCTTTCCGGATCTTGGTATCGAGCCGGGAATGTTTGCGATTGCCGGAATGGGGGCGCTGTTTGCCGCTACCGTTAGGGCCCCAATTACCGGGGTTCTGCTCGTGATTGAGATGACCAATAACTACCATTTGATTTTGCCGTTGATTATTACCACACTGGGAGCGACCATGCTGGCTCAGGTCCTGGGAGGACAGCCAATTTACTCTCAGCTCTTGCGCCGGAAGATGGACAAGGAAAAAATTGCCCAAAGAGAGCAGTCTGAAGTGGTCAATACTTGAACGAGATAGTCAGGTATTAGATAATCGGATCAATTACCGTATGTGTTTGAGAGGTTTTTAATGAGCGATGCCAATTTACCGCTGAATTTTTCTGATGTTGCAGCGAATAAAGTGAAAGCGCTTATCGCCGAGGAAGAAAACCCAGAGTTGAAGCTGCGTGTTTATATCACCGGTGGTGGATGTAGCGGTTTCCAGTATGGTTTTACCTTTGACGAGAAAGTGAATGATGGCGACACTACCATTGAAAACAGCGGTGTGACGCTGGTGGTTGACCCGATGAGCCTGCAATACTTGATTGGCGGCACGGTTGATTATACCGAAGGCCTGGAAGGTTCGCGTTTCTTTGTGAACAATCCAAATGCGACGACAACCTGTGGTTGTGGTGCATCATTTAGCGTATAAACGCAGAGTTCAGGTATTTGCCATTGTGCTTTTGCAGCCAGGCGAGACAGATAACAAAAAAGCCGTCACATCTGTGACGGCTTTTTTGTAGGCGATGCAGTTAACTTCGGTTGTAGACTAGCGGGCTATTATCCGCGATGAAGTGACTGAACTGGGACAGCTGGCTCAGGCGTTCGCTGGCGTGTTTCTTGAACTGTGCCTTCGCCGCCCCTTTCAGTGACTGAGCCTGAGGCAGTTTCACTGTACGCGGATTTTTATGAACACCGTTGACTAGGAATTCATAATGCAGGTGAGGCCCTGTTACTCGGCCTGTACCGCCTAGCGTGCCGACGGTTTGTCCCTGTTTCACCCGTTGTCCGGTTTTTACCTTACGCTTGGTCATATGCAGGTACTTGGTAACATAGGTGGAACTATGGCGAATGAAAACGTAGTTGCCGTTAAATTTGTTATAGCCTGATTTCATTACTACGCCGTCGCCTGCCGCCCAAATCGGGGTACCGACGGGGGCGACATAGTCTGTTCCGCGGTGTGCCTTGACGCGACCGGTCACCGGGTGCAAGCGACGAGGATTGAAGTTAGAGCTGACATAACGGAAGTTAATCGGTGAGCGGAGGAATGCCTTGCGCATGGCCCGGCCTTCCTGATCAAAATATTGCCCGCTTTTGCTGCGTACGGCAGTGAAGGTTTCCCCTAGGTTGGTAAATGTCGCGGCCAGAATATTGCCGCGGCCGATAGGCTCTCCTTCGACAAAGCGCTCTTCAAACAGCACAGAGAAGCTATCACCTTGGCGGATATCAAGGGCAAAATCGATATCCCAGCCGAAGATCCCGGCGATTTCCATAATCTGGTTGGCGGTTAGTCCTGCCTTGTCTGCGGCGTTCCAGAAGCTGGAGGTAATTATCGCCTGGGCAAAATTAAGCTGGGTATCAACAGATTTGGTTTCTTGGTTGGAGTGGTAGGTGCCGCCGGTACGGGTGATCACCAGTGTCTCGGTGGCATTTTTTGGCTGGATCAACTGAATCAGCTCGCTGTTCTCGTCGAAGCCAAACTTCAGGATATCGCCCGGTCGTAGGTTGGTAAGGCTTTTGGTGCCTTCGTCGGCATTGACCAGCCGGTATAATGCTCCCGGAGACAGGCCGACTTTGTCGAACACCACTGCCAGACTTTCGCCTGACTTTACCGTATGTTCTTTCCATTTGAGCTGCGGGACGATCAGTTTTTCGTCCTTTGCCAGCGGCCTGAGCTGATTGGCCTCGAAATCGATATCAAGCGGATAGGCTTTACCTATTTCAAACTTGCGATCCGGGTGGCCACTGCTTTCTGAGCCCGGTAATAGGATCAGCAATACCACAATGGCACTGAGCAGTGTAATCAGTATTTGGTGCATCCTCGGCAACCGGAGAAGTTTCGATACTAGCATTGATAGGTTTTTTTTGCGCAATAAGGGAAAAATAAGACAACGCTTAGTCTAACTGGTTTCAAAAAACATCGCTATTCAAGTAAGATGGTCAACTATAACTTTTTTGCCAATTCTGTGGGAGCGAACAAGAATGGCCAGCATTGAACAAGCTTTAGCTGAAATTAAGCGTGGTGTCGACGAACTGATACCGGAAGAAGAGCTGATTGCTAAGTTAAAAGAAAACCGTCCTTTGCGAATTAAGCTGGGTGCTGATCCAACAGCGCCGGATATTCACCTGGGCCACACCGTCATTCTTAACAAGTTACGTACTTTCCAGGAATTGGGACACGAAGTAACGTTTTTGATTGGTGACTTTACCGGTATGGTGGGTGATCCGACAGGTAAGAACACCACGCGTCCGCCGCTGACTCGTGAAGATGTACTGGCTAACGCTGAAACCTACAAAGAGCAGGTATTTAAGATCCTTGATCCTGCGAAAACCAAGATTGAGTTCAACTCTTCGTGGTTGTCTGAGCTGGGTGCCGAGGGCCTGATCCGTCTGGCAGCAAATCAGACTGTTGCGCGTATGCTTGAACGTGACGATTTCAAGAAACGTTACAACGAAGGTCGTCCGATTGCGATTCATGAATTCATGTACCCGCTGCTACAAGGTTATGATTCGGTTGCAATGGAAACGGATGTTGAGCTGGGCGGTACCGACCAGAAGTTCAACCTGTTGATGGGACGCGAGCTGCAGAAAGCCAATGGCCAGAAGCCTCAGGTTGTTCTCACTCTGCCGCTACTCGTTGGCCTGGACGGCGTGAAGAAGATGTCCAAGTCTGCCCACAACTACATCGGTATAGCAGATGTACCAAACGAGATGTTCGGTAAAATCATGTCGATCTCTGATGATCTGATGTGGAACTATTACGAACTACTGTCTTTCCGTCCGATTGAAGAGATTGATCAGTTCAAGCAAGATATTGCGAACGGCAAGAACCCGCGTGATATCAAAATCCTGCTGGCAAAAGAAATCATTGCTCGTTTCCATTCTGACGCGGATGCCGAGGCGGCCGAGCAAGAGTTCATTAACCGATTCCAGAAAGGCGCGATGCCGGAAGAAATGCCGGAGTTTGAATTTGAAGCCGGTATTGCCATTGGCAACTTGCTGAAAGATGCTGGTCTGGTTAACTCGACATCTGATGCGATGCGTATGATCCGTCAGGGCGCTGCGAAGATTGATGGCGACAAGATTGAAGATACCAAGCTTGTACCTGCTGCGGGTACTGCGGTATATCAGGTTGGCAAGCGTAAGTTTGCCCGTGTTACCCTGAAGTAACCTTGTTAAACAGCACAGTAAAAAAAGGCGCCTTGAGCGCCTTTTTTATTGCCGGTGTAAATAGCTATCGGGTAAAACGGAACCAACTGGTTCGGTTAGTTTTAGGTCATTGCCGAGGGGCAAAGATCGGTAATGAAAGGTGCCATCGAATAGCAGCCAGGCGGATAGTCAGGGTGGTGGCGACACCGGCTATCGTTGCTATGGAGGCGTCCACATGAAGCATCAGTGATGTAGTATGGACAATACCCCCTAAAATACAGGCGGTTGCATAGACTTCTGTTCTTAACACCATCGGGATTTCACGCGCTAATATATCGCGGATCACCCCGCCGCCACAGCCTGTCATTACACCCATAATGACAGCCACCATCGGAGAGGCGCCAAAACGCAGTGCTTTCTCGACACCGATAGCGACAAAGACAGCCAGACCGATGGCATCGGCAACAGGCAAAAAGTACCATGGCATCTGCTTGGGTTTGCGAATAGCCAACATGGCAATTAGACAGGTGATAAAAATCACCCACAGATAGGCGGTATCGGTGATCCAGAAAACAGGCGTTGCTCCGAGAGCCATATCGCGAATTGTACCGCCGCCTATTGCTGTGACACTGGCAAGAACGACGATGCCAAATGGGTCCATACGAAGACGCCCCGCCAGTAATACACCCGATGCGGCAAACACGGCGGTGCCGAACATATCGAGAACATAGATAAGCATATCTGTACCTGTTAGCTCTGAAGTGAAGTGAACTCGGCTGAGATTGTACGACGATATGTAAGCGGTACAACTTGCTGCAGTGGCTTTGTGAGCTTATTCACAATGATTGTTGAAAGCCTGTTACAGGCTGTCTGTTCTTACCTGGTTGAGGCGGTCACACACCTGCTCTACGGCTTTTATTGTGCGAGGCGTTGGCCGGTTCAGCCAATCTGCCTGTAGGGTAAAAAAGTGCTGATTATCGATTGCTGGCAGCTTGCCTTGCCATTTTTTCCAGATGCTAGTTTTCGTACCTGCATGGGGTGTAGTAAAAATGACTTCTGGTTGGCGAACCACCACCTGCTCTTCTGAGACTTGCGGATAGGCGGCCGGGCTGTCCGCAAAGATGTTCAACCCGCCGCAAAGGGCAAAAACCTGACTGGGCCAGCTTTTATCGGCGACGGTAATGATTGGTGTATTGCTGAGTTGATAGAAATAGCGAACTGGGCGCTGGTTGTTATATTGAGTTTTTAGCTTGTCCAATGTGTGACGAAATCCATCGGCGATCCGCTTGGCCTGTTGTGGATTGGCGGAGTATTGCCCCAGCGCTTCGATCGATTGCGGGATATCTTCCAGTTCAAGCGGATTCGAGTAATAAATCGTAAAGCCAAGCTGTGTCAGTTTTTCCATTCCGCGTGGCGGATTGCCGCCTTTCCAGGCCAGAATAAGATCGGGTTTCAGGGCGACAATACGCTCTAGCTTTATTCCGCGGTAATTGGCCACTCGTTCGAGTGATTTGGCGGCCTCCGGGTAGTCGCTGTAGTCACTGGCTGCGATGAGCTGCTTGCCCAATCCGGCGGCATAGGCCAGTTCAGTGGTATGTGGAGACAGGCTGATCACTCGTTGAGCGGGAGCGGCAAAGGAAATTGACGAGATAAGCAATAAGCAAAGGCAAGCCAGACGCACTTAGAGCACTCCTTGAAAAATAAAGATAAGCACGCTTTGTATGGCCACCCAGGCCATTAGGCGGTTGTTGGCGATTTTATTTATTTGCGCGAGATGAAAGGCTGCCGGTGCAATTTTTCCGCCTAATCGGGGGCGTTCCATTTTACGGTTGCCGTAGATTGCCGGACCACCTAGAGACAGGGAGAGTTTATGACCGGTTGCTGCCAGTAACCAGCCGGGGCCGGGCAGCAGCCAGTTCTCGCCTTGGTGGATAATTCCTTGAAGGGCCGCTTTGCCGTTATGGCCGATACAGAACAGCAGGGCAAAAATGCGTAATGGGATAATATCGAGTGTAGCGAGGATACGGACAGCCGGGATGCCAAAGTTATGATAATGCTGGCGGCTGGGGGACCAGACTCGGGCCAGACTGACCGCGAGGCGGTACATCAGAGCGCCTATTCCACCCGCAAGGGCATACCAAAACAAGACTCCGGCTACCAGTCGTCCATAGGCAAGCAGCTGGGTTTCGGCTCCCGCTTTGCCAAGGCCAAGCAGTGACAGGTTGCGGGTTTCCCTGTTCAGCGGGGCTTCCAGTAACTGGCGACAACCAGCCTTGTCTTCTTGGCTATAAGCGTGAATAAAACGCTTGCTGAACTTGGCTGTATTTCTCCAGTCCAGTGCCAGCCACAAGAGGATGAGATGGAACATACTCTCAATCCATACTAGCTGGTAGAGAGCAACGAGCAGGATCAGCACGGTCAGCCACATCAATGACCAGGCCAGGCTGCCCGATAGCAGCTGCTGTTTACGGGACTCGTCGGGTTTATTGACTTTGTCGGCAATCAGCACTGCCAGTTGCTGCCAGATGCGCAGCGGATGGAGCAGGGTTGGAATAGGGAGTAGCCAATGCATAGCTAATGCTCCCCACAAGACGAGCAGGGAGCTGTTATCCAGCAGAACCGCCAGGATCTCTGTCATTATTGGTTAAGAAGTTCAACCATTTTCGCCACCATGACAGATGAGCTCTTCGCAGCCAGAGGCAGGAACTCTTCGAAGCTCATTGGTGACTCTTTGTCGGCGACATCAGAAATAGCACGAACCACGACGAACGGGATCTCGAACTGGTGACATGCCTGAGCAATCGCGGCAGCTTCCATTTCAACAGCAACGACGGAAGGGAAGTTGTCACGAATGAATGTTTGTTTTTCAGCAGAGCATACGAAAGCATCGCCGGTACAGATCAGACCGCGAACAGCGTGCATGTCACCCATTGTCGCCAGTGCCTGTTCAGCCGTATCCATGAGTTTTGCATCAGCAACGAAAGCCGCTGGCTGCTGGGCCATCTGACCGATTTCGTAACCGAATGCAGTCACGTCGGCGTCGTGGTACCGAACTTCAGTCGAGATAACCACATCACCCAGGTTCAGGGTTGAATCGAAACCACCTGCAGAGCCGGTGTTAAGTACAACATCCGGCTGGAAGACTTCAAGCAGGACAGCTGTACCGACGGCGGCAGCGACTTTACCGATACCTGATTGCAACAAGACAACATCTGCACCATTAAGAGTACCGGTATAGAACGTACAGCCTGCTTTGTTGTGAGTTTCGCTGTTAGTCAGTTGCGCTTTTAGGATGGCAACTTCTTGTTCCATCGCACCAATAATGCCGATTTTCATCAATGTGTTCTCTTGTAGGTAAACGGAGACTCCCTACCGGGAGTGTGTATGGCAAGAATTGTAACATGAACGAATAAAAAGCGGGAATGGCGTTGAAAGCCATTCCCGCTTCAGTGGTGTTTGATGAAGAGGCTACACCTCTACGTCTTTACACCTCGAGATAGTCAAGGATCCCTTCTGCTGCCTTTCGCCCTTCGTCAATGGCCGTTACGACCAGATCAGAGCCTCGCACGGCATCACCGCCGGCAAAGATTTTGGCATTGCTGGTTTGGAACTGAAAAGCCCCTGCTGATGGTGCTTTAATTCGGCCGCGCTGATCCAGCTCGACATTATAGTTCTCCAGCCACGGCATGGCGTGTGGTTGGAAGCCGAAGGCCATGATAACCGCATCGGCATCCAGCACATGTTCACTGCCTTCAACCAGCTCTGGGTGGCGGCGACCGGCTTCATCGGGGGCCCCCAATTCGGTTTTGACGACGTTGACGCCAGTGACCTGACCCTGATCGTTGATGTTGATGCTCAGAGGTTGCAGGTTAAACATAAAGTTAACGCCTTCCTCGCGGGCATTTTTAAACTCACGCTTGGATCCTGGCATATTGGCGGCATCGCGGCGGTAGGCACAGATCACTTCTTTGGCACTTTGGCGTATCGACGTACGAACACAGTCCATCGCGGTATCACCGCCACCGAGGACGACCACGCGTTTTCCTTTCATGTCGAGAGGATCTGTGTGGCTCTCCAGCCCCATGACCCGGTAGGCATTGGAGACCAAAAATGGCAGTGCATCATAAACGCCCTGAGCCTCTTCGTTTTCCAGCCCTGCCCGCATATTTTTATAGGTGCCGACACCAAGGAAGACGGCATCATATTCACTCAGCAGCTGTTCCATTTGGATATCTTTGCCGATTTCGGTATTGAGACGGAATTCTACGCCCATACCGGTAAAAATCTTTCGGCGGTTGACCATTACTTTTTTTTCCAGTTTGAAAGACGGGATGCCGAAGGTTAACAGGCCGCCTATTTCCGGATAGCGGTCAAACACCACGGGCTTGACCCCATTCCGGACTAGGATGTCGGCACATGACAGGCCGGCAGGCCCGGCGCCAATGATGGCGACTTTTTTATCTGTCCACTCGACATCGGACATGTCTGGCTTCCAGCCCATTTTAAAGGCTTTGTCGGTAATGTATTTCTCTACATTGCCAATCGTGACGGCCCCGAAGTCATCATTGAGGGTACAGGCCCCCTCGCACAAGCGATCCTGAGGGCACACTCGGCCGCAAACCTCCGGCAGGGTATTGGTTTGGTGCGACAGCTCGACAGCCTCGATGATCCGGCCTTCGTTCGCCAGCTTGAGCCACTGCGGAATATAGTTGTGGACCGGGCATTTCCATTCGCAATAAGGGTTACCACAACCAAGGCAGCGATCGGCCTGGGCACCGGCCTGTTGCTGGGTAAAGGGCTTGTAAATTTCCACGAATTCGATTTTACGAATATTGAGCGGCTTTTTAGCTGGATCGACTCGTGCGACATCGATGAATTGGTATATGTTCTGGCTCATACGGTTTCCCTCCCTTATTGTGCATGAACACGCAGTTCAGCGGCTGAACGGCTTTGGTGACCCAAGAGGGTATTCACGTCGGCAGACTTTGGCTTCGCTAGGTAGAACATCGGGATCCATCGATCAAAATCAGCGAGGATCTCCTGAGCTCGACTTGAGCCGGTCTCCTCGAGATGGCGGTCAATCAGGCCGCGCAGGTGCTCCTGGTGGATCTTCAGGCCGCCCAGCGGCAGCGCTTCGATAAGCTCGGGGTTGACGCGACCTGCAAAGTCTCCGTCTTCATCAAGGATGTAGGCAAAACCCCCTGTCATGCCGGCACCAAAGTTAACCCCGGTCTTGCCGAGAATAGCGACAATCCCTCCCGTCATGTATTCGCAGGCGTTATCACCAGCGCCTTCAACCACGGCAATGGTGCCCGAGTTGCGCACCGCGAAACGTTCGCCGGCTGTTCCGGCCGCAAAGAGTTTGCCGCCCGTTGCGCCGTACAAGCAGGTGTTGCCGACAATGGTGGCCTCGTTTGACTTGAAAGCCGAACCCATTGGGGGGCGAATGGCTATCTTGCCGCCGGTCATCCCTTTGCCGACGTAGTCGTTGGCATCACCGGTGAGGTTCAGGTTCAGGCCTCCTGCGTTCCACACCCCGAATGACTGTCCGGCCGTGCCGGACAGGTGCAGGTTAATCGGTTGGGCTGCCATGCCCTGATTGCCGTAGCGGAGGGCAATCTCTCCGGAGAGACGGGCACCAATAGAGCGGTCGGTGTTTCGGATGTCATGGTATAGATCTGCACCGCTGCGACTTTCTATCGCCGGCAATGCCTCCTGGAGCAAGGTGTTGCTCAGCTCCGCGGTATCAAACGGGGTATTGGACTCGCTGCAATAGAGCGTCTTCCCTGCCACCGGTGTTGGCGCATGCAGCAGGCCGTCGAGTTCTAGCTTGCTTTGCTTGGAGGTATAGCCTTCCAGCACCACGAGCAAGTCAGTACGGCCGATGAGATCGGTCAGCTTTTCGATCCCAAGCTGTGCCAGTAGCTCGCGGACTTCCTGGCCCAAACCGACGAAGTAATTCATGACTTGCTCGGGCAGGCCCTTGAAGAAGTCTCGGCGCAGTTTCTCGTCTTGGGTTGCTACACCTGTCGCACAGTTGTTGAGGTGACAGATACGGAGGTACTTGCACCCCAAGGCCACCATCGGTGCCGTCCCGAAGCCGAAACTTTCAGCGCCCAGTATTGCTGCCTTCACGACATCAAGGCCGGTTTTTAGACCGCCGTCGACCTGCAGGCGAATCTTATGGCGCAGGCCATTCGCTACCAGTGCCTGTTGGGTTTCGGCCAAGCCAAGTTCCCAGGGGCTGCCGGCGTATTTTACCGAGGTTAACGGGCTGGCACCGGTACCGCCGTCGTAGCCGGAAATCGTGATCAGATCGGCATAGGCTTTGGCTACACCGGTTGCGATGGTGCCGACGCCGGGTTCCGATACCAACTTGACCGATACCATTGCTTTGGGATTAACTTCCTTTAAATCAAAGATCAGCTGCGCCAAATCTTCAATTGAATAGATATCATGATGTGGCGGCGGTGATATCAGCGTTACGCCCGGTACGGCAAAACGCAGCTTGGCAATTTCGGTCGTCACTTTATGGCCCGGTAATTGGCCGCCTTCTCCCGGTTTTGCACCTTGGGCAACTTTGATTTGAATGACGTCGGCATTGGCAAGGTAGTGGGGGGTTACCCCGAAGCGGCCGGAGGCCACTTGTTTGATGCGCGAGTTTCGCTCGTTGCCAAATCTGCGCGGATCTTCCCCGCCTTCCCCTGAGTTGGAGCAGCCGCCCAGCCGGTTCATGGCAATAGCCAATGCCTCGTGTGCCTCCGGACTCAGGGCGCCGATAGACATGGCTGCCGAGTCAAAGCGCTTGTACAGCTCGGTGGCTGCCTCGACGCTATTTATATCGATAGGGCTGCCGGTGTTTTTCAGTTTCAGCAAGTCACGAAGGGCTGCGACCGGACGCTCGTTCACTTGTTTGGCAAAGGTCAGATAGTCTTGATAATCACCGGTTTTTACAGCTTGTTGCAAGGTGCTGACAACATCTGGGTTGTAGGCGTGGAACTCGCCGCCGTGGACATATTTCAGCAGTCCGCCGGGTTCAACCGGCTTGCGTTTGAGCCAGGCTCGGCGGGACAGGTTAAATAAATCCTGCTGGAAATCGTCAAAGTCTGCCCCGGCAATCCGGCTGGAAACGCCCTGGAAACACAGTTCGATAATTTCGTCACTCAGCCCGACCGCTTCAAACAATTTCGAACAGCGGTATGAGGCAACTGTCGAGATCCCCATCTTCGACATGATCTTGTACAGACCTTTGTTCATACCGTTGCGGAAGTTAATCATGACGTCGCAGTATGGTTTGCTGATCGCACCGCTGTCGATCAGCTTGCCGAGCGATTCATAGGCCAGATACGGGTATACCGCCGTCGCACCGAAGCCAAGTAGGACGGCAAACTGGTGTGGGTCGCGGGCGGTAGCCGTTTCAGCGACGATATTTGCATCGCAGCGCAGGTTGGTGGCGACCAGGCGGGTTTGTACCGCGCCAACAGCCATGGCGGCGGGGATCGGAAGTTTATCTTTGTTGATCCCGCGATCGGAGAGCACCACCAGAACCGTTCCGTTGCGAACAAGGCGCTCTGCCTGATCACAGATATCGATAATGGCTTGCTTGAGATCTTTCTCGTCCGGATCGTAGTTAATATCAATCATGCTGTTGCGGTAGTACTGGTTATCGAGCTCCAGCAGCTGGACCAGATCTGAGTACAGCAATATCGGCGAGCTAAAGGCAACTCGGTGGGCGTGGCCGTCTGTCTCGCAGAATACGTTCATTTCGCGCCCGATGCAGGTCGCCAGCGACATCACATGCTTTTCCCGCAAGGGGTCAATGGGCGGGTTGGTAACCTGGGCAAACATCTGGCGAAAGTAGTCGGTTACCGCGCGTTCTTTCGATGACAGCACAGCCATCGGGGCATCATCGCCCATTGAACCGGTGGCCTCCTGTCCGTTTTCGCCAACGACCCGCAGAACCTGATCCAGCTCTTCGTTATTGACCCCAAAGAGTTTTTGGTAGGTTTGCAGCTCGCCATCATCAAGCGATCGGCTGCCGACCTGCTCTTCGTTTAGCTCTTCGAACGGCACCAGGCGTTTTACATGGCTATCCATCCATTCTTTATACGGATGGCGGCTCATCAGCTCGCTGTCGATATCGGCCGAGTGCCAGATCTTGCTGAACTTGGTATCGATCACCAGCAGTTCGCCGGGGCCGACCCGGCCTTTTTCTGCTACCTCGTCTGGTGCGTAATCCCAGATCCCGACTTCGGAAGCCAAGGTGATCAGCTTGTCTTTGGTGATCACATAGCGAGCCGGCCGCAGACCATTTCGGTCAAGGTTACAGGCTGCGTAGCGGCCATCGGACATCACAATACCGGCTGGCCCATCCCATGGTTCCATGTGCATGGTATTGAAGTCATAGAAGGCACGCAGCTCCGGATCCATGTCCGGGTGGTTTTGCCACGCAGGCGGAACTAGCATACGCATGGCCCGAAATAGGTCCATACCGCCAGACAGGAAGAGCTCGAGCATGTTATCAAGGCTGGATGAATCTGAACCTGTCTCATTGACAAACGGGGCGACAGTCTGTAAATCCGGCAGTAGCGGAGAGGAGAACTTATAGGCTCTGGCCCGCGCCCACTGGCGGTTGCCGGCAATGGTGTTGATTTCGCCGTTGTGGGCAAGATAACGGAACGGCTGTGCCAGCGGCCAGCGCGGCTGGGTGTTGGTCGAGAAGCGCTGGTGGAACAGGCAGATTGATGACTCCAGGCGCAGATCGCCCAGATCGAGATAAAACTTCGGTAAATCAGCCGGCATGCACAGCCCTTTATAGACCGTGACCTGTGTCGACAGGCTGCAGATATAAAAATCAGGATCGTTGTTGATACGTTTTTCTATTCGGCGGCGGGCAATATAAAGCCGGCGGTCAACATCGCGGGGCTTCCAGCCTGCCGGGGCATTGACAAATACCTGCTCTATCTGGGGCAGGGACTCGGTGGCAATAGGGCCAAGGACATTTGGGTTGATCGGTACTTCACGCCAGCCAACCATGGAGAGCGTTTCTTTCGCCAGTTCTTCATTGATGATAGTACGGGCCTGCTCGGCCCTGACGGGATCCTGGCTGAGGAAAATCATGCCCACGGCGTATTCTCGGGCGAGCTTCCAGCCGGCTTCTTCGGCAACAATGCGGTAGTAGCTTTCAGGCTTTTTCATCAGCAGGCCACAGCCATCACCGGTTTTGCCGTCCGCGGCAATACCACCACGGTGGGTCATACGATCCAATGCGGATATAGCTGTACGGACAAGTTTGTGACTGGTTTCCCCTTCGATATGGGCAATAAGGCCAAAACCACAGTTATCTTTTTCCAGCGTTGGGTCATACAGTGTCATTGCAACTCTCCCTTGCTTCCACTCATTCGAGCAGTATTACTGCATATTTATGGCAATCTCCCTGATCGCCATTTCTGCTTCCCGCAATATTTGAAGTTAACGATAATTTACAAAAAGGTCAAATTTCCATCACTTGACGGTTTAAATCCAGTGAATGTGGATATTCTTCTGCATAAACTATTGGTATTTTGACTTTTATTGGTTTGGTGAAACATATTGTTTACATTTTGGGGCGAGTAAGAATATCTTGGAACCATCTGAAAAATTAGAATTTTCTATATCGACAGGCACATTCTGCCAGCGTATTGAAAAAGGAATTAGCTGGTGAATAAAGTTAGGTCAGATAAGGGAGGAATGGGGCTGCGATCGGCGGATTGAGTCGGGAGAATAGATATAAAAAAAACCAGCTCTAGGAGCTGGCTTTAAATTTAGGATTATGTTGAATGAAATCAGGCTCTAGATAGCATAAGTGAATTGGCTTTTGCTTCCAGGTTGGAATTACCCATCAGGTAATCATCAATTTCACGTGCACATTCACGGCCTTCATTGATACAGCGTACAACCAGTGACTGACCGGTACGCATATCACCAGCGGCGAATACACCTTTCTGGCTCGTCGCAAACCCTTCGGTTGCCACGTTGCCGCGCTCATCAAGTTTGATATCCAGCTGAGCGAGAACACCGGTAGGTTCCGGATGAAGGAAGCCCATTGCCAAGAAGGCCAGATCACACGGAATGACACGCTCAGAACCTGCGACTTCTTCAAAGCCCGGGCGTTCGCCTGGTTTGGCTTCTTGCCATTGAATATCAGCAATGCGCAGCGCTTTCACGTTACCTGCCTCATCACCGATGAACTCTTTGGTCAGAATATTCCAGTGGCGTTCACAGCCCTCTTCATGAGATGTCGAGGTTTTCATGATCATCGGATAAGACGGCCATGGCTGGTTGGCCGGGCGCTTTTCCGGTGGGATTGGCATGATTTCCACTTGAGTAATGCTGGCCGCACCATGGCGGTTTGAGGTACCGACACAGTCAGAGCCGGTATCACCGCCCCCGATCACGACCACGTGCTTGCCCTTGGCATGGATTTCTTCAGTTTTGAGGTCCATGTCGTTGGCACGGCGGTTATTCTGTGCCAAAAACTCCATGGCAAAGTGAACGCCTTTCAGCTCGCGCCCCGGGATAGGTAGATTGCGAGGCACCGTTGAGCCACCCGTCAGCAGTACGACATCAAAGTCCTGGCGTAATTGCTGGGCGTTGATGTTGACACCGATATGGGCGTTAACTTCGAACTTCACCCCAGCGTCTGCCATTAAGTTGATCTTACGGTCGATGATATCCATGCCTAATTTGAAATCTGGGATCCCAAAGCGCAGCAGGCCACCGACTTTCTCGTCACGCTCGAATACCGTTACACAGTGACCGGCACTGTTTAACTGCTCGGCTGCTGCAAGCCCGGCAGGACCCGAGCCGATGATGGCAATGGTTTTGCCGGTACGAGAACGTGGTGTTTTCGGCTTGGCATACCCTTCACGGTAGGCCGTTTCGACAATGGTTTTCTCTATATTACAAATCGTGATTGGGTCTTGGTTGATACCCAGTACACAGCCACTTTCACAAGGAGCCGGGCAGACACGACCGGTAAACTCCGGAAAGTTATTGGTCGAACTCAGGATGTTCCACGCTTCTTCCCAGCTATCACGATAAACCGCATCATTGAATTCAGGAATGATGTTGCCGATCGGGCATGAGTTGTGACAGAAGGGCACACCGCAATCCATGCAGCGTGACGCCTGTGTATTGATCTTATTGCCAAACTCTTCGTTGAGGACAAACTCTTTGTTGTCCTGGATACGAACACTTGGTTCCAGCTTTTGTGGCAGTTCACGGCCAAATTCTAAAAATCCAGTAGGCTTACCCATTTACGGCCTCCAACTCTTCCTTGTTTTCTGCTTCCGCTTTACGCTTTTGCAGTACAGCTTTGTAATCCCTTGGCATCACTTTCGCCATCTTCTGCAGGTTCGCGTCGAAGTTGGAAAGGAAAGTCTGTGCCACTGTACTACCAGTTAGCTCTACATGTTTGGTTAGCATTTCCTGGAGCAAGTCTCTGTCTTCTTGCTCAATCGGATCGATATCGACAAGTTCAGGATTTAGCCTGGTTTCGAAATCGTCGAACTGATCCCAGACATAGGCAACACCGCCACTCATACCGGCTGCGAAGTTGCGTCCGGTCTGGCCAAGGATAACGGCCACACCGCCAGTCATGTATTCACAACCGTGGTCACCGACACCTTCGACAATCACTTTGGCACCGGAGTTACGCACACAGAAGCGTTCGCCAGCCAAACCGCGAATGAAAGACTCGCCCGAGGTCGCGCCGTAGAAACATACGTTACCGACGACGATATTGTCTTCCGGCACAATGTCAGACTTTGCATCCGGGTACAGTACCAGCGTACCGCCAGACAGGCCCTTGCCCCAGTAGTCGTTGGCATCGCCTTCGACCTCGAACTGCACGCCCTTGGTCAGGAATGCGCCGAAGCTCTGGCCAGCCGAACCTTTGAACTTGACGCTCATTGGCTGAGGGAGCCCTTTGTCTTTGTAGATCTTGGAGATCTCATTCGACAGCATGGTACCGGCACTACGGTCGGTATTGATGATGTCAAACTCGGCATCTACCTGTTTGCCTTCATAAAGCGCAGGGGCTGCCGCTTCAATCAGCTTGCGGTCAAGGACATTTTCCAGGTTATGGTCTTGCTTGCGCTGGTTGTAGATACCGTCTTCATCACGAGCTTGCTCGGTGAACAATACCGGGGTCAGATCGAGGTTCTGGTATTTCCAGTGAGCGATATCTTCACGGATCTTCAGTTTCTGTGACTGGCCGACCATTTCTTCGATAGTCCGGAAGCCAAGCTCGGCCATAATTTCACGCAGGCCTTCTGCCATGTACTGGAAGAAGGTCACCACGTCGTCTACACGGCCATCAAAGCGCTCACGTAGCGTTTTGTTCTGTGTGGCGATACCGACAGGGCAGGTATTTTTATGACACTTACGCATCATGATACAGCCTTCAACGACGAGCGCAGCGGTGGCAACCCCCCACTCTTCGGCACCTAGCAGGGTAGCGACAGCAAGGTCGCGCGGTGTTTTCATCTGGCCATCAGACTGGACAACGATACGGTTACGCAAACCGTTCTTCAGCAGTGTCTGGTGGGTCTCGGCCAAGCCAAGCTCCCAAGGCAGACCGGTGTGGCGAATTGATGACATCGGTGATGCACCTGTACCGCCATCGAATCCGGCAATCAGTACTACGTCCGCTTTCGCTTTGGCAACACCGGAGGCTATCGTACCGACGCCTGCTTCGGATACCAGTTTCACGTTGACGCGACCGGTACGGTTGGCATTTTTCAAATCGTAGATCAGCTGGGCCAAATCTTCGATTGAGTAAATATCATGATGCGGCGGTGGTGAAATCAGGCCGACTCCCGGTGTGGAGTGACGGGTCGCTCCGATCCAGTCATCGACTTTGTCACCCGGTAGCTGACCACCTTCACCCGGCTTGGCACCCTGTGCCATCTTGATCTGAATTTCGTCAGAGTTGGTCAGGTAGTAAGAAGTCACACCGAAGCGGCCTGAGGCAACCTGCTTGATCGCCGAGCGTTCCCAGTCTCCGTTGTCTTTTTTCTCGAAACGAGCCGGATCTTCACCGCCCTCGCCTGAGTTCGACTTCGCGCCGATGCGGTTCATCGCAACAGCCAGGGTCGAGTGTGCCTCGTAGGAGATAGAACCAAAGCTCATTGCACCGGTCGCAAAGCGCTTGAGAATATTCTCAATAGGTTCAACTTCGGCGAGCGGAATGGAGCCGGCCGGGTTGTTGATAAATTCAAGCTGGCTACGCAGCGTTGCCGCATTGTCACCTTGCGCGTCAACTTCATGGGCGTATTGCTTGAACTGGGCAAAGTCTTTGTTGCGGGTCGACTGTTGCAACAGCGAAATGGTCTCAGGGTTAAACAGGTGCTTTTCGCCACGCTGCTTCCACTGGTAGACACCACCGACATCGAGCATCTGGATTGGGATTTCACGGGTCGGGTAACCGACGCGATGGCGGATCAGAACTTCCTGGGCGATATCATCGATAGTCAGGCCCTGGATACGTGAAACTGTCCCGGTGAAGTATTTGTCAACCACGGCTTTGCTGATCCCGAGCGCCTCGAAGATCTGGGCACCATGGTAGGACTGCAGGGTCGAGATCCCCATTTTGGAGAAGATCTTGAGCAGGCCGCCGTTGACGCCTTTGCGGTAGTTATTGAACAGCTCTTCGGTTGGCAGCTCTGGGTCAAGCTTGCGCTTGTTCTGCAGATCAACCAGGGTTTCAGTGACCAGGTACGGGTTAACCGCATTGGCACCATAACCGACCAGCGTGGCAAAGTGGTGGGTTTCTCGCGCATCGCCGGTCTCGACTATGATGTCACACTTGGCACGCAGGCCCTTGCGGATCAAATGGTGATGAACGGCACCGACGGCCAGCATTGCCGGGATAGCGGCATGGTTCGAGTTAACCGCACGGTCAGTCAGAATAATGATGGAATAGCCATCTAGGACGGCATCTTCCGAGTACTGGCAAATACGCTTAAGGGCACGCTCAAGTTTGCCCTGCTCGCCGTTGGCACGGAATACGATATCCAGTGTCTTGGCCTGTAGGTGCTCCTTATCAATCGCGCGGAGTTTTTCCAGTTCGGCATTGGACAGTACAGGTGATTCCAGCTCGACTTTCTGACAGTGCTCGGGGGTTTCGGTCAGCAGGTTCTGATCTTTACCCAGATAGGTGTTCAGAGACATGACCATACGCTCACGGATCGGGTCGATCGGTGGGTTGGTGACCTGGGCGAACAGCTGCTTGAAATAGTTGGACAGGTGCTGTGACTGGTGCGAAAGGATCGCAAGTGGCCAGTCAGCCCCCATCGCACTGAGCGGCTCGTAACCGGTTTTTGCCAGCGGAACGATAATGTCGTTCACTTCTTCCGAGCTCATGCCAAAGGCTTGCTGGTGATGAAGCAGGCGCTCAGGCGTTGGCTGGTGGTGCATGTTGTCGGCTTCGGGCAGGGCCTTTAGCGTTAACAGGTTGTCTTTTACCCACTGCTCATATGGCTGCGCGGTAGCAATACTATCTTTGACTTCCTCGTCAGAGATAATGCGGCCTTGTTCCAGATCGGCAACAAAGATACGGCCAGGTTGCAGGCGGCCTCGGAACTGGACATTTTCCGGTTCGATTTCGACAACACCAGATTCCGATGCCATTACCAGGAAGTCATCTTTGGTGACGGTATAGCGTGAAGGGCGCAGGCCGTTTCGGTCAAGGGTTGCACCGACCTGTACACCATCGGTGAAACATACCGAAGCCGGACCATCCCATGGTTCCATGACGTTGGCATGGTACTGGTAGAATGCACGGCGTTTCGGATCCATGTTTTTGTTTTCTTGCCAGGCTTCCGGGATAAGCATCATCAGGGCGTGTGGCAGGCTACGGCCAGAAAGAACCAGCAGCTCTAGTGCCATATCAAAGTTCGATGAATCCGAGCTGCCTTCCTGGCAGATAGGAAGCAGCATATCGATTTCTTGCTGGCTGAACAGTTTCGACTCAAGAATCGCTTCGCGTGCCTTCATCCAGTTCAGGTTACCGCGCACGGTATTGATTTCGCCGTTATGGGCAATATAACGGAAAGGTTGGGCCAAACGCCATTTCGGAAAGGTATTGGTTGAAAAGCGTGAGT
>Ga0209379_10000753_pt1 | contig 23869 bp, 26 predicted proteins | sample tdDd001_FD_187124 | JGI IMG/M metagenome (GOLD analysis project Ga0209379, IMG submission 187124) | Marine sediment microbial communities from the Atlantic coast under amendment with organic carbon and nitrate - tdDd00.1 (SPAdes)... | ecosystem: Environmental > Aquatic > Marine > Coastal >...
TCAGTCGAGGCAACATCTCGATGGATGACACGGTGGTGATCAGTAAGAATGCGTGGGCCAAGAACTTCCCGGGCTCATCAAAGATGTTTATTGAAGTCGGTAGCGAAGTCAAAGTCGCCGACCTCAACCGCGGTATTGTTATCCAGTCGGGTAACGATGCCTGTGTCGCAATGGCTGAGCATGTCGCCGGTTCGGAAGAGTCTTTTGTCGATTTAATGAATGCCTGGGCCAAGACTCTGGGTATGGACTCCACCAACTTTGCCAATGTTCATGGTCTTGATAACCCGAAACTGCTGACAACCCCCTATGACATGGCGCTTCTGGCGCAGGGCCTGATCCGTGACGTTCCGGATGAGTTTGCGATCTATAAAGAGAAGTCGTTTACTTACAACGGTATCACTCAGTACAACCGCAACAGCCTTCTGTGGGATAAAAGCCTAAACGTTGACGGCCTGAAAACTGGCCATACCAACAATGCCGGTTACAGCTTGGTAAGTACGGCAACCGAAGGAAAGATGCGCCTCATCTCGGTTGTAATGGGTACCAAGAGCCCCAATGCCCGTAAAGCCGAAAGCAAAAAGCTGCTAAACTACGGTTTCCGCTTCTTTGAAACCGTGTCACCGCACAAAGCCAATGAAACATTCGTGACTGAAAAAGTCTGGATGGGCGATGCTGATGAAGTGTCATTGGGTGTCAGCAAAGATACCTTCGTCACCCTGCCTCGCGGCCAAACCAAAGATTTGAAAGCCAGCTTTGTATTGGAAAAAGAGCTAAAAGCCCCGATTGCCAAAGGCGATGTAGTGGGTAAACTTTACTACCGTGTGGGTGAGGAAGACATTGCCGAGTACCCGCTTCTGGCATTGAATGATGTTAACGAAGGTGGTCTGTTCAGTCGCTTAATTGATTATATTATGTTGCTGTTTAAAGGCTGGGTGAGCTAATCCAGCTTACTGAAAACCAATAGAAAGAGGCAACTAATGTTGCCTCTTTTTGTATCTGCCCCCCATCACCACCACAGTCAGATGCTTGTTTTATAGCGGTTGAGCCATTAATATGCTCTGCTAAAACACCGTAATGCCGAATGCTAAACCCTGGAGTTCAGAATGCAGCAGCAAGAACAACCAAAACTAAAAGACCTACTCGAATTTCCTTGTAAGTTTGCCTACAAGGTGATGGGTTACAACAAACCTGAGCTACCGGATCTGGTTGTTGAAGTTATTCAGCGCCACGCCCCAGGTGATTATACCCCGACAGTAAAACCAAGTGGCAAGGGTACTTACAGTGCTGTTTCTGTTTCGATCACCGCAACATCGATCGAGCAAGTCGAAACGCTGTATAAAGAGCTGGGCGAGATTGATATTGTCCGCGTGGTCCTTTAATCGCACCAGAAAGTCCCTACAATTTGGAGGCTGTATAACTGTCCGCCAAGTTTTATAATGCACCCATATGCGGTGTCATTTACCCAGGTGTAGCCTGGCGACAATATGGGTGTTAAATTGCAAAAAAATATTATTATTCGGAACCTTGGCCGTCGAGACTACGAAGCAACTTGGCAGGCCATGCACGAATTCACAGATCAACGCGGTTCAGAAACCACGGACGAAGTTTGGCTGGTTGAACACAACCCCGTATTCACCCAGGGCCAGGCAGGTAAAGCCGAGCACTTGCTCAATACAGGCGACATACCTGTGGTACAAAGCGATCGTGGCGGCCAGGTAACCTATCATGGTCCGGGCCAGCAAATCGCTTATATTCTGATTGATCTGCGACGTATTAAACTCGGTGTACGTGACTTGGTCACTCACATCGAGAATACGGTAATAAACACTCTTTCCCGTTTTGGGGTTGAGTCCAATGCCCGCCCGGATGCGCCAGGTGTGTATGTCGACGACAAGAAGATATGCTCACTGGGCCTACGTATCAGGCGTGGTTGCTCTTTTCATGGTCTGGCACTCAATATCAACATGGACCTGGCGCCATTTTTACGCATCAACCCATGCGGCTATCAGGGGATGGAAATGACCCAGCTAGCATCAATGAATGGCCCATCTGAACTGGCAGAAGTTCAGCCTGTACTAATAGAAGAGCTAGTCAAACTGCTCGATTACCAGAGCGTAGAGTGGAAAACGGAAAGCAATTCATATGAGCAAACCAATTAAGATCGAACAAGGTGTCAAATACCGTGATGCCGATAAAATGGCGCTGATCCCTGTCCGTAGCGTGACAGAAGAAGCACCGAAAGAAATGCTGCGTAAGCCTGAGTGGATGAAAATCAAGCTTCCCTCTGACAGCCAGCGTATCCAGGACATCAAGTCAGCCATGCGCAAGAACAACCTTCACTCTGTATGTGAAGAGGCATCTTGTCCAAACCTGGCGGAATGTTTTAACCACGGTACTGCAACCTTCATGATTCTGGGTGCAATCTGTACCCGTCGTTGCCCATTCTGCGACGTAGCCCACGGCCGTCCGCTAACGCCAAATGCAGAAGAACCAACTCAGCTAGCACAGACTATCGCTGATATGAAGCTACGCTATGTTGTTGTCACCTCAGTAGACCGTGACGATCTGCGCGACGGTGGTGCCCAGCACTTTGCTGACTGTACTCGCGAAATACGAGCCAAGAGCCCGGAAATCAAGATTGAAACACTGGTCCCGGACTTCCGAGGGCGGATGGATCGTGCTCTGGACATTCTGCGTGACAGCCCGCCAGATGTCTTCAACCACAACCTTGAAACGGCACCCCGCCTGTACCGTAAGGCACGTCCGGGAGCAAACTACCAGTGGTCGCTAGATCTGCTGAAAAAATTCAAGGAAATGCACCCTGAAGTTCCGACCAAGTCGGGCCTGATGATGGGTCTTGGTGAAACCAAGGAAGAAATTGTCGACGTTCTAAAAGATCTACGAGCTCATGGCGTTACCATGCTGACACTTGGACAGTACTTGGCTCCTAGTCGCCATCACCTGCCTGTTGAGCGTTATGTGCCACCGTCAGAGTTTGACGAGCTGAAAGAAATCGCATTGGAGCTGGGCTTTACCCACGCAGCCTGCGGCCCATTTGTTCGCTCTTCATACCATGCAGATATGCAGGCACAAGGCGAAGAAGTGAAATAACGAGTAGTAGCGAGATACGGGATTCTTGTAACTTATTCGTCGCGCCTCGATATTATGACTAAAAAAACCGCTGCGGCATTGCCGAAGCGGTTTTTGTCGTTTTGAACCAATCAAATTAGCTATTATTGGCGCGATCAATCGCTGCAGCAAATACCGGAGCCAGGCTCTTCAGCGCTTCCTCGGTAACAGGTTTACCATCGGTATCTGTTACAGTCACTGATGTCCGGTTACCCAGATCACCCAACTGCAGGTTGTACGTGCGATCATCCAACTGGATCGGCTTGGTACCGAGCTCGGTCCAGAACTCATCATCCGGCGAACGGAACTTCACTTCTACGACACCCTGAGAGCGGTTACGCCCTTCAACGGTAAAGCCAAGCTGGCCCAGTACGTCCGGAAGGCGCTCCCAGAACACGTTATAAGGTGCGCGGGCAATAATCACCGGCAAGCCACTGCGATCCTGTCCCATCGAGATAGGGATCTGCTTAACCAGCTCCTGTGCTCGCAATCTCGCCAAGTCACGCTCCTGTTGATCATAACGTGCCGTGATCAGGTTGGTCATCAGAATGCTGTAGCGCTCTTTGTTAATCGCTGAAACCGGCTTTTCGACACTGCCTTCACGCCAGTCAATCAGGGTTATCCGATAACTATTACTGCTTGAATCAGAGGACTTTTCAATTCGGTAACGACTACCTATCGCATTTTCCTCGTCCTCATTCATCCAGTTGACCCAGTCGGTTTCCATCACACTGGCAGACTGGTTGCGTAACTGGATATTCTGTTCAGTAATCAAACGTTGGGTCAGCGTCCATACCTTCGTCAGCTCTTCCGGCTTCGCCAACATCAGTGTCACGCCATCAGAATCTTTGACGGTACGAGCACCAGGGATCAACGCCAATACCTGCTGAGGCGGACGGATATCAACCGCTGGACCGAGCTCTCCCGGATAGTTCTGAGCCGGAACAGCATAATCGTTCACCTGAGAATTTTGTGCCCCGCTTGGTAAACTCCACGACTCCAGAGGCTTCGTTTCAAGATAGGTAAAATCTTGATTTGCCTGGCGACGACGTTCCGCCCCGCCAGAACATCCCGCCAATGTGGCAACCATTACAGCAGTTACCACCAGCCTGTATTTATAATTCATTAAGCTTCTGCGCTCCTACGCTCTAGCAAATTACAGCAGCACATTGGCGTCTTTAAGCGCCCCAGCTACAGCAGATCGCGCTGATTCACTCAGCTCTGTGAGAGGTAAACGTAACTGCCCGTGCTTAATCAAACCAAGTTGATGAGCAGCCCATTTAACCGGAATTGGGTTAGATTCAACAAACAATTTCTTGTGCAGAGGCATCAAGCGATCGTTAATCTCTCTTGCGGCATCAATCTGACCAGAAAGTGCCAACTTGAACATGGTTGCCATATCTTCCGCAGCCACGTTCGCCGTGACCGAAATCACTCCGTGACCACCAGCGGCCACAAAATCCAACCCGCTGGCATCATCACCGCTTAGTTGGATGAAGTCTTCGCCACAAAGTTCCCGAGTTTTTTGTACTCGTGATAAATCACCGGTCGCATCTTTGATCCCGACGATGTTTTCCAACTTCGCAAGGCGGGCTACCGTCTCCGGCAACATATCGACAGCGGTACGGCCCGGTACATTATAAAGGATCTGAGGCAGCTCAGTGGCTTCAGCAATTGCCTTATAGTGCTGATATAAGCCTTCCTGAGTCGGCTTATTGTAATATGGCGTGACACTCAGGCATCCTGCAACACCGGTGCCCGAAAAGAGTTTACTGAAGGTGATGGCTTCATGGGTTGCATTTGCACCGGTTCCAGCGATGATCGGAATCCGACCATTCGCAAATTCTAACGTTTTCAGAACCACCTTCACATGCTCATCAACAGTTAATGTTGCTGACTCACCCGTGGTTCCTACAGCCACAATTGCATCAGTCCCTGCTGCAATGTGGTATTCCACCAAAGAAGCCAGGCTTGCGTAATCGACTTCGCCGGTTTCATCTAATGGTGTAACTAGCGCTACCATGCTTCCTGAAAACATGTCCATCTCCCCTTGATATATAAGTTCTCATGGTACTTTTCAGTTACAGTAAACTCAAGACAGGAGTATGTAAATCAGTGAAGTAAAACCCATAAGATAGTTAATACAAAAGTGTGCTGCTTTCCACTTTTTGCAGAATATCACCCTAGGGAATAGCGCTGTAATCATTTTGAGACGGATGCCCTTTGCCCACCAATAGCTTGATTTACAGCGACTGTGCTACCATGCATATGATAATCAAAATATGATGTGTATAAATATGGAACATTACCTAGTAATCACGGCTATTGGTACGGATCGCCCGGGCATCTCAGATGAAGTCACCCGACTGATCACTCATTGCGGCTGTAATATCGTCGATAGCCGGCTTGCCATTTTCGGCAGTGAATTTACCCTCATCATGCTACTTGCCGGCAATGCCAATGCTATTTCCCGGGTGGAATCAATATTACCCCTAAAATCCCAAGAACATGACCTGTTGACGGTAATGAAACGTACCGCCAGACATGAGTACCGCTTTTTCCCCTATACGGCTGACTTCCATATCGAAGCCGACGACTCTCCGGGGCTCATTGAACAGTTCACCAATTTCTTTGCCACTCGAAAAATCGATATTGCCTCGCTGAGCGCTCACACCCATGAAGCGAACGAGGGAAATAGCCCGAACCGATTTCAGTTACAGATCAGCACAAACCTACCTGAAGGCTGTAACTTAATGACTTTACAAGAAGAATATGAAGCGCTCTGCCAAGACTTGCTAGTCTCTGGCAACGTGACTTTCATCGGCCACAATCAATAAGGATAACCATATGAAGACTTTGACCGCCGGTACGCCTGCGCCAGCCTTCACACTGCTCAACCAAGATGATCAGCCTGTCAGTCTGGCTGATTTCAAAGGGAAAAAAGTATTAGCTTACTTTTACCCGAAAGCAATGACACCGGGCTGCACTGTTCAGGCTTGTGGTTTGCGCGACAGCAAGGCGGAGCTGGATGCATTGAATGTCATTGTGCTGGGCATCAGCATTGATGCGGTAAAACGCCTACCGAAATTTATTGAGCGCGATAACCTGAACTTCACCCTGCTGTCTGACGAAGACCATGCTGTTGCTAATCAGTTCGGCGTCTGGGGCGAGAAGAAATTCATGGGCAAGACCTATGACGGCCTGCACCGCATCAGCTTTCTGATCAATGAAGACGGTGTCATTGAGCGTGTTTTCAACAAGTTCAAGACCAAAGATCATCACGAAGTCGTTCTAAGCTACCTTAACGACAATTCGTAGCCTGATGCCAAACAAGCTCCCTCAGGGCTATCCTGGGGAGCTATAGTCTAGCAACAGATTAATATAATCCTGTCGGGAGTGATTACAGCTCCTGAGCATTCACCCAGATAACCGCATCTTGAGAAAGTTCTTTGCCCTCATGCTCTGTCACAGGACCGGCGCCCAAACATGCAAAGCCCCAGACACCTGCTTTCGGGATACCAAATGTAAATTCGCCATCCTGATCAGTGATCGCAACAATCGCAGTTTCCGGTGCTTCACGGTAATTCTCTTTACCGAACGCATTGCCTTTCATGTCGATATCAGTGTTGATGAATTCAATCTCGCATTCAACACCTGGCGCAGGCTTGCCTTCGCTCAGTAGCTGCCCGGTAAATGTACCACCAGCAAAGACCTGATAAGGCTTGTTCAGCGGGACAATCTCGGTAGCCAGCTCCAGTGGCTGCTCCCAGCCTGTTGGCAGACCGCCTTTGTTCACGTACGACTTGGTGATCTGCTGGATATAAATGTCTTCACCTTTTTCATAGTAAGGTGCCGGAACAACAGCAAAAACATAGTCGCCATTACGCTTCACTCGATAATCCGCCTGATAGGCTTTAGCTGTATTTTCCGGACCTGCCCAGCTAACCGGCTTCAGCTTGTTCATCAAATCAATACGCTTATCTTTAAATTGAACGAAAAACTGCTCCGGCTTGTCCATGTCCATGACATGACCATTTTCCATAGGGTGACCGAATACTAATTTCATATTCATGTTCGTCGGTTTTTCTACAATTACATCCGGTGTATACACCAGCTGAAAGTGGGCATTTGCCGCACCAGAAACCGCCAAAGCTGCAACACCCAGAGAGGTAAGAAGTGTCTTTTTCATTAATTTAAATCCTTTCTACTTAGAGGCCAAGCCCCATAACTGCGTATTATTCGGTAATATCTTCGCTTGAAATTTCAACCAGATGGCCCGGTCCTGCATTAAACTGTACCGTATAGTCGCCTTCTGGCTTATTAAATTCAAACTCACTGTCCTCGCTCATCTTGCCATCTAGCAATTTGTTACCATTTGCATCGACGACCGCAAGCCCTACACCAGCAGCGGAAGACCCATCAGAAAAGCCCCCCTCGCACAACACTGTGCCATCACCATTGTCATAGCAGGAACACAATGGGGTATGCGCCATACTGGCCAGCGGCATCATGGATAACATGAGCGCGAACGAAAATTGTTTTTTATTCATGTAATGACCTGATCTTTATTGTTGCCGATGCCTATTGCGATCTATTAATACCTCGCAAGTGAGCAACCAAGTGAATGTCAACAGCAAGATAACAGCAATAAAAATAAGAATCTCTCGTATTTACAGCTTTGTTGAGCTAAATCAAAAACAACGATAACTATTCTCAACAAGCTTGAAAGTTATTGATTTATATAAATAATATTTACATCAAAACACCTATAAATATTCCTTTTTATCAATTTACGAGTGGTACTTATGACACTGAACGATACCCTACCGAATCAAACCGTTGTTGTTCACCGTCATCACGCAACCGGGATGGTCAGACAACGCCTGATGGATTTAGGCATTATGCCGAAAGCCGTTATTACGATGGTCAGAAGTGCCCCATTGGGTGATCCGATTGAAATCAGAATTGATAACTCGCATGTCTCGTTGCGCCGCGCAGAGGCAGCGGGTATCGAAGTAACCCAAATTACTCTCGCTGAAATACGTTAATACCGGAGAAAGGAACATAACAATGACAAACAAAACGCCGCTGATTGCCCTTTCCGGTCAACAAAATGCAGGTAAATCGACACTTTTTAATCTGCTCACCGGGGCCAGACAGCACATTGCGAACTACCCCGGTGTCACCGTCGACAAAAAATACGGCTACTTTAGCTACCAAAATCAGTCCTATCAGGCGGTTGACTTGCCTGGCACCTACAGCTTGTCGTCATTTTCCCTCGAAGAACGGGTTGCCCGGGATTTTCTCTGCGTTGAAAACCCTGATCTGGTCATCAATGTGGTGGATGCCGCCAACTTGAAGCGTTCACTGCATTTAACGGTACAGCTACTGGAAATGGAATGCCCGACCGTGCTGACCCTGAACATGATGGATGTTGCCGATAAGCAAGGAATTAAAATTGATACCGACTGCCTGAGCCAACGCCTATCAATCCCCGTCGTCACGACGATAGGAAGAAAAGGAGAAGGACGCGAGGCGCTTTACGACATTATTCAGGCCCATACGGTGGGCAAGGTGGTGGCAGCCGCCGATACCCATAGGAGTTCCGTCCGGCATCAGCATCTACCGTACTATCCGGCACTGGCAGGAGCGATGGCTAAGCTGGATGCAGCTTTATTCCCGCTAATGACAAAAATCACCGAGCTGCCGTACCACTGGCTACAGCTCAAATTGCTGGAAAATGATACCCAGATCACTGGCAAACTCGCGGAACTACTGCCAGAGGCTGAGCTGACATCGCTGAGCAACATGGCCAAGGAGCAGCGTGCCCTTTTCGAGCAACAACACGAAACCAGTATTAATGACTACATTGCCGCTCAGAGAGAAGCCTTTGTCCAATCGCTGCTCAGCGCTGCACTTACCGTCACGCCACACCAGGGACCAACGCTGTCACAGCAGATTGACAAGCTGGTTCTGAACCGATTTCTTGCGCCGGTATTTCTGATCCTGACGGTATTTCTGATCTACCAGCTAGCTATCGTACAAGGATACAAGCTGACCAACTACACCTGGCCGTATCTGGCAAGCCTGCGAGAATGGATCGCCGCACTATTGCCGGAAGCCGGGTTCCTGTTTGATCCCTACACTCGGTCGCTAGGCCTGTGGATTGCCGATTCAGCCAACACTCTACTGAACTATGTACCGATTTTTATGATCCTGTTTGCCCTGATAGCGATTCTGGAAGACTCTGGGTATATGGCACGAATCGCCTTCGTGATCGACAAGGTACTTCATCGGTTCGGTCTGCACGGTCAGAGTACCTTACCGATGATCCTAAGTGGTGTTTTCGCCGGTGGCTGCGCGGTTCCGGGAATTATGGCAACCAAGGGTATACCTGATCACCGGGCCAGAATGGCCACCATCCTGACAGTGCCATTTATGAACTGTTTGGCGAAGGTACCGCTTTACACCCTTCTGGTAGGGATCTTTTTCGAGCAGGACAAGGCATTGATGATGTTCTATATCTCGACCATGACCATCATTGCCGCCTTGCTTGTCGCAAAACTGCTCTCTGTTACAGTACTGCGTGGCGAAGAGAGTGCCCCGTTTGTCATAGAGCTTCCACGCTATAACTTGCCCACGATCAGAGCAGTTCTGACCCGCTCTGTCGAACGTACTTGGATCTATATCAAGAAGGTCGGCACCATTGTTGTTGCTGTTTCCGTGATAATTTTCACCCTGCTGCAATACCCCGGCCTGCCTGATGAACGAACAGCGTTCTATCAGCAGCGTTCCGAACAGGCGATTAATCGCTTTAACAAGGCGATGAATGATAACCCTTACCTTGAGCTTGCCCAGGGTGAGCAACTGGTCTCGCTGATGAATTATTACAATGACTTCAAGCGCGCCAAACTCAACGCCAAGGGAGCTGCCGCTTCCAAAGCGGTAAATGAAACGTTTAAGCAACGAGACCCTGGATTATTCCCGTTTGTTAAAGCCCCCAAAGGCGACAAGCTGGCGAAAAAGGCCAACCGAGCATTGCGAAAATTGGCCAGTGCGCGTAAATCAATCCGCAGGGAAATCAAAGAAGAACGGTTAAGCCATTCTTTGCTGGGCTCTATCGGTCGCTCGCTGGAACCTGTCACCCAGTTTGCTGGCTTCGACTGGAAAATTAACGTGGCTCTGCTTTCATCTTTTGCAGCAAGAGAAAGCAGTGTGGCGACACTGGGGGTGTTGTTCCAGCAGGAAGATGACCAAAATACCACCCTTGAAGAACGTATGGGCAATCAAAGTAACAACCTCACATCCCTGACGGCGGTTGCGATGATCCTATTCTTTGCCCTGTATCCGCCATGCCTGGCAACCATGATTATGGTTCGTGTCCAGACCGGGCAATATCGCTGGATGGTGCTGGCTCTGGTATTTCCTACGGCCCTGGGGCTGGGCGTTGCGAGTGCAGCCTATAGCCTTGGCCTGGCCCTGAATATATCCGGCATTGCAATGATGAGCGGCGTCTACTTCACCGGCCTCACCCTATTGCTTATCGTCGGGCTGTACCCGGCTCTCCGGCGCAAACAGCATCCAACAATTCAACCGATTTCACATGATAATCATGGAGCACTCTGATGACGACAAATACAGCGCCAACGGTAGCAGCACTACCTGATCTCAACGCACCCACCGGCTGGGTAGATATTGCTGTCGTGAGCCTTGTTATCATCCTTGCACTGTATTATCTCTACATAAAGCTATGGAAAAACAAAGGGCGCTGTGACGGGTGCAACCGCTGCGGCAAAACAGCCCGGCAGCCGCAATGCCAGCAGATAGGCACAATCGCCGGGAAGAAGGCCAAGTTAACCACAAAAGAATAAACAAAAATGCCAGTCAGCTAAACTGACTGGCATTTTTTCTATCTTACCGGTTAAGTCACTGTTCAGCCATGGTTTATCACAGCCGCACAATTACTCTGTTACGTGTTCATCATCCAAGCTACTGGACGGCAAAGCATTCCAAACCGCCTTGACCAGCGTGGCCAGCGGAATAGCAAAGAATACGCCCCAGAACCCCCACAAGCCACCAAAGACCAGTACGGCAACAATGATTGCAACCGGGTGTAAGTTTACGGCTTCAGAAAACAGGATAGGAACCAGCACGTTACCATCTAACGCCTGAATAATGCCGTAGGCCACCAGCAACCACCAGAAATCAGGGCTGATCCCCCACTGGAACAAACCGACCATCGCGACAGGCAACGTTACGGCGGCCGCCCCGATATAGGGGATCAGTACCGAAAAGCCAACCAATACACCCAGCAACACGGCATAGCGAAGATCCATCACCGCAAAGGTAACATAGCTCGCAATACCCACTATGAAGATCTCCGTAACCTTGCCACGGATATAGTTTGAGATCTGCTGATTCATCTCAACGCCAACCTTGCTGGCCAGACGGCGGTTCTTCGGCAGCAGGCCGCTCATGGTTTCTAGCATTTCCTCTTTGTCCTTTAGCAGGAAAAAGACCAGCAAAGGGACCAGGATTAGATAAACAGCCAGAGTTGCCAGACTAACTAGCGATGCAAGGGAACCCTTGACCACACTTTCACCCATACCCAGAACATTCTCCCGCAGGGTGTTCATAAAGGTGCCGACCTGATGCGGCTGGACAAAATCGGGATAACGTTCTGGCAGGCTAGAAACATATTGCTGCAAACCATTGAACATATTAGGCACATCGGAAATCAGATTTCCGACCTGATGCCAGATAGTCGGAACTAGGCCAAAGACGGCCATGACCATCAATCCGACAAAGAGCAACAAAACCACCATCACAGATAACGAACGCGGTAACCCTAGCCGGGTTAACCTCATAACCGGCCATTCCAGCAGATACGCCAAAACAATTGCCACCAGCAGCGGTGCAATCAGGTTACCAAAAAAATAAATGGTCAGAAAACCAACTAATAAAATGGCAACGAGGCTCACTGCATGGGGGTCTGAAAATCTTCGCTGATACCAGCGATTTAGCATATCCAGCATAAAATCTTTACTGCCTTTTGGTCACGATAATTACGAGCTCTTGCTGACAATCAGCCTGCTCTTCAATATTAAACCCATGGTTTAACAGGTAACGGGGGATATCTTGTCTGGCACCTTCGTCAGAGAGATGAATTTTCAAACGCTGACCGGAACACAGCCCTTTGGTTGCTCGCTTGGCCAATAAAAGTGCCATAGGGCAACGTTCTAAAGTCAAATTGAGCGATGGGATTTCCATTCCGGTATACTGACAGTTATTATCCATCAGAGTATTGTAAATTACATCGGTGCGACAAAAAAGAAACCAGTTGTAGGTTTCGTTGTCTTATTTCCTGTAATTTATACCTGTTCAGGAATGATTTAGCTATTTCAATAGGCATTTGAAATCGGCCAGACAGGAAAGGAACCTATTTTAGACAGGCGGTTGTATTATTAACATGTTTCGATTTGCCAAAGCTCCAACCTATCTTTTAGTCAGCGCCTTGCTAAGCACGAGCTTTACGGCCCAAGCTGATAACTTCAACGCTCTGCCGGAAATAGGCACAACAGCGGCATCCACGCTGACAATTGAAAAAGAAATCGAATACGGTGACGCCTACATGCGAATGCTGCGTGCCAGCATGCCGGTGATCAGCGACCCGTTACTCTCGGAATACGTCCAAGACCTTGGCCACCGTCTGGTAGCCAATGCCAGTGACGTGCGAACGCCGTTTAACTTTTTCATGATCCAGAACCGTGAAATCAACGCCTTTGCTTTCTTTGGTGGCCATGTTGCCATCCATAGCGGACTGTTTCTGCACGCGAAGACAGAAAGTGAGCTGGCTTCAGTAGTCGCCCACGAAATTGCCCATATCACCCAACGTCACCTCGCACGAAGCATGGAAGATCAGGCCAAGAAATCTCCGGCAACCATGGCAGCACTGATCGGTTCCCTGATGCTGGCCATTGCCTCACCAGAAGCCGGGATAGCCGCAATTCATGCGACAACTGCAGCTTCGGCACAAGGCCAGATCAACTATACCCGCAGCAACGAAAAAGAAGCCGATCGCATCGGTATTACCACCTTGGCGAAATCAGGCTTTAACGTCCAGGCCATGCCTCGTTTCTTTGGTCGCCTCGCCGATCAGTACCGCTACGCCAGCACACCACCGGCAATGCTCCTGACTCACCCGCTACCTGAGTCACGCATTTCAGATACCCGCAGCCGAGCCAGCCAGTACCCAGTCAAACGGCTCAATACCTCGGAACGCTATCAGCTTGCACGGGCACGGATTGTGGCTCGCTATGCAGGTATCGACAGCGATGCTGCGTTAGACTGGTTTAACCGCCAGTTGAAGAAAGCCAACGATTTACAAAAAAAAGCACTCAACTACGGCAAGTCCCTGGTCTATATTGATTCAGGTAAATACAAACAGGCGCATGAACTGCTGGATCCTCTGTTGGCGGCGGAGCCGAACAACCGATTCTATATCGATTCTGCCACTGATCTTGATCTGTACGAGAAAAACTATGATCAGGCAATAGCACGCCTCGAAACAGCCTTAAAAGATAACCCAAATCATAAGGTACTGCGCCTCAATCTCGCCCATGCGCTCCAAGAGGCAGGCCGTAATGCCGAAAGCATTTCAATCCTGACACGTTATACCTATGACAATACCGATGATACCAATGGCTGGCACTTATTGGCTCAGGCCTATGCAGACAGTGGCCGACGAGATGCGGAACTGGCATCACGTGCCGAGCTAATGGCTCTCCGTGGCCAATGGGACAAAGCTATTCAACATTATATTCAGGCCAGTCAGTTGGTCGAGGTGGACTCACTGGATCAAGCTCGCTATGACGCCCGGATAGACCAACTGCGTCTTGCACGCGCTCGCGTCTCAAATCTCTGATCCTGTTACGATCTTCGCTTTTCTTCCAGGTTGCAGTTCCTCTACAATAGGACTGCAACATTTATTCCCCATTCTGCTAACCTGGCAGCTCACTCAGACGAAAAGCAAATGGGAAAATATTCATTGGGAGAAACCATGTCAGTTACTATCTATCACAACCCTCGCTGCTCAAAGAGCCGCCAAACCCTTACACTGCTTGAAGAAAAGGGAATAAACCCAGACGTAGTCAAATACCTCGAGCAAACACCGAGTGTCGACCAGCTTAAGACCTTGCTGAGCCAGCTAGGCTTTAACTCAGCCCGTGAAATGATGCGCACCAAAGAAGTCATATACAAAGAGCTGGCTCTGGGCGAAGAAAACGTAACCGAACAACAGCTTTTTGAGGCGATGGCCGCCAATCCGAAGCTGATCGAACGCCCGATTGTCGTAAAAGGCGACAAAGCCGCGATGGGCCGCCCACCAGAGCAAGTACTGGATATTTTGTAATGTACAAAATCCTGGTGCTCTACTACAGCCGTCACGGTAGTACCCAACAGCTGGCAAGGCATATTGCTCGCGGGATCGAGCAGGTTGAAGGTTGCGAAGCCGTACTGAAGACGGTGGCAGAAATTGACAGCCAGGGAACACTCACAGGATCACCGGACAAAGGTGATCCTTGTGTAACCCTCGATGACCTGAAAACCTGTGCGGGGCTGGCAATGGGAAGTCCTGTGCGGTTTGGCAATATGGCCGCGCCGCTAAAACACTTTATCGACAGTACCAGCGCCGATTGGCTTTCCGGCACCCTAATAGGCAAGCCGGGTTGTGTATTTACCTCCTCGTCGTCCATGCACGGTGGCCAGGAAACGACCCTACAGTCAATGATGTTGCCCTTGCTGCACCACGGCATGCTTATCGTTGGTCTGCCTTATTCCGAGCCACTGCTTCATACCACCCGTTCGGGAGGTACCCCTTATGGCGCCTCGCATCTCAGTCATGACCAACAAAAAGTCTTGGACAACGATGAGTCAGCCCTTGCCCAGGCGCTCGGTAAACGCCTTGCCGAGACGGCAAAAAAACTACACGAGTAAGTTAAGGACAACCGTATGAAAGCAATGAGCAAGTCGACTCAGAATTTGCGCTACTCCGCCTTAATTGCCAACCTGTCTTTGATCCTGTGGGTTGGCTTGTGGCAAAGTACGCTTTCTCCTCACCCCCACCTGAATAACCTCGTCGTTGCCGGTATGTGGATCTTACCGATGCTCCTTCCGCTCAAGGGGATCCTGGAGGGCCGCCCCTATACCCATGCATGGGCCAATTTTATCCTGATGTTCTATTTCCTCCATGCACTGACTATCCTCTGGGTCGATGGCGGCGAACGCCTGCTGGCCTTAGTCGAGCTGGGACTAGCATCCTGTGCATTTGTTGCCAATATTCTCTTTGCCCGTCACAGAGGCAGAGAGCTGGGTATCAAGCTGAAGAAGCTGTCACAGGTTGAAAAGGAAGAAAAAGAAACACACGAAGATAACAAATAGGTTCTATCTGAGTTTCTGGGAAGTTAGCCATCTGGATACTCAGCTGATACAAACAAAAAAATGCGGTGGGAAGACCACCGCATTTCATCAATTTATGACACTAACCAGTACAATTGGTTAGGGTTTAAGGCTGCCAGTAATACTGATTAACCTGGCTGAGTGCCGGAGTCATTGTTGCTGTCACATCAACAGCCTGTGATTGCTGAGCGCCGGCTTCCGGCTCGGCATTATACTGTAGCTCATCAACACGGCTATCTTGCGGCTCAGTTGTCTCTGCTATCTCACCATCAGTATCAGCAAGAACCGTATAGCCGTTATCGGCCGGTTGCAATGCCAAACGGCGATCCTGGCCTAGTTCTCGTTTAAATGCCGTTTCAGAGCTCAGTAGGTTCACATCAAAAAGCACCCTATCTCCTTTTAGCTTGCTGGCATTAACCGAAGCAACTGAAGTCAGATTGGTCAGCAAACGCTCAAGAGCAAAAAAATCTTCTGTCGACTGAATATTGGCAACCTGAATCGAAAATTCCCCCTCGCTGGCTCCTCCTAACTGCACAGCATATTTGCCAGCAAGGAGATCTGCCACCTGGTTCATCATGTCTGTAAGCGCCTCAGCCGAGGCTCCTGATGCTCGGCCTTCTGCTGGGGCTGTTTGGGAAGAAACTAGGTACTCAGGCTCATCAGCAAATAACTGCCAGCCCACCTGCACATTCTCATCGGCCAGTTGACGAACTCGAACAACCAGTACGGCATCAGGCTGATAACGAACACTCGCACCAGCAATCGGCTGCACGAAACCGCCCCATATGTCAGGAATATTAATTGCCGTGACATCTTCGAAATCCCCGATCGGCATCAAAACAGGAACCCCGCGGGACTCTGCCGCTTTTTTTAGCTGTGGTTCGAAACTATTGCCTGACTGATCCCAGATAATGTCACGATTACGGTTGGCATCGTTCACCATCCAGACCAGCACACTCGGGCGTTGTTCACTCCATAATGTTGCGTTGGCCTGAGTCAGCAGGTTACGGATCCGGGATTGGTCGAAGGTAAGCTCCAGCGTCTGCTGTCCACTCTCACTGCCGTAGCCAAACTGGCTAACATACGGACTGCTGTTTGCCAGAGCCTTACGAATGACTTCATTTTGAGTAATTGCACTCTGGCCTGACACTTTAATCAGTACCTGCTCCAGCGCTTCCACACGGGCTTTTTGTTCAGACTGTTTATCTGTGTCTGGTAACACAGCCTGTGCCTGATACAAGTTGGTTACAGTTGCAGCTTTAAGCGGCAATGCCAAGAAAGCAAACATTAGTAGAGCAAAACGCAACATAGAAAACTCATTAATCACTTATTTGTTCCCCGATCATAAGATGAACGAGCCAGTATCGGCAACTGCAACTGCCACAAAACCCCAGACTATCTGATATTTTTTCAATTGACTATCGCTTCCGCACCTCCCATTAAGCCCTACTCGTTTATAACGGCCAATCTATCAATAGAATGTATGCACAAATAGTTCAGCCTATACCCACCACCAAATGCAAGCGTTACAAAAATTACAGAGAGAGATCACAAAAACAGACAGGTGCCGTTGCAAATGGTTTTTTCAACAGAAAGCAGATAGGCAACCGATTACATCCGTGATAGCATTGCGCGATTTTTTTTCAGACAGGGTGGAATTCTACAATGATGCAGGTACTGCAAGGTGCACAGATGCTATTCGTCGCATTTGGTGCGTTGGTTCTGGTTCCGTTACTTACTGGGCTAGATCCTAGTGTTGCGCTCTTCGGCGCAGGTATCGGTACCCTCCTTTTTCAAGTCATCACAAAACGTTCCGTTCCGATCTTCCTCGCTTCTTCATTCGCTTTTATCGCTCCAATTATGTATGGCGTGCAAACATGGGGAATAGCAAGCACCATGGGCGGCCTGATGATGGCTGGTGTTGTGTATATCTGCATGGGAGCGGTGATAAAAGTACGCGGCGTTGGCATTATCCATAAGCTGCTTCCTCCTGTTGTCGTTGGCCCGGTGATCATGGTTATAGGCCTTGGTCTTGCCCCTGCAGCGGTCAACATGGCTTTAGGAAAAACAGGTGACGGTGCTGTTCAGTTGATAAATGGTGATGCGGCGCTTTGGATCTCGAGCATTTCTCTGCTTGTGACTATCGCACTGAGCGTGTTTGCCAAAGGCTTCCTGAAACTGGTTCCGATTATGGGCGGTATTGTTGCGGGTTACTCTGTAAGCTTGGGATTCGGCGTAGTCGACTTCACCCCTGTGGTTCAAGCTAGTTGGCTAGCCCTTCCTAACTTCACTTTCCCTGAGTTCAATATCAACGCCGTTTTGTTCATGATCCCGGTTGCGATTGCTCCGGCGGTCGAGCACGTGGGTGATATGCTGGCAATCTCGAATGTCACCGGTAAAGACTACCTGAAAAAACCAGGTCTACACCGCACAATGGCCGGTGACGGGGTGGCTACAATTGCCGCTTCACTGTTTGGCGCACCACCTAATACCACCTACTCTGAAGTTACGGGTGCCGTCATGCTGACCAAGGCATTTAACCCTGTCATTATGACCTGGGGCGCGGTCACTGCGCTTATATTGGCTTTCGTCGGTAAACTTGGCGCAACTTTACAAACCATCCCGGTACCGGTTATGGGCGGGATCATGATCCTGTTGTTTGGATCTATCGCGACAGTAGGCCTTAATACTCTGATCAAAAATCAGGTTGATCTCCATAAGGCCCGCAACCTAGTGATTGTTGCAGTAACACTGGTATTCGGTATTGGCGGTATGGCGTTTGGCATCGGCGAATTCAGCCTGCAGGGTGTCAGCCTATGCGGTATCGTAGCCATCTTGCTGAACCTGGTCCTGCCTGATGATTTAGGTGAAAACCACGTTGTTGATAACGCCCAGATGGAAGACACAACAAGCTAATCTGGCCTGATGACAATAAGCTAAAAAGCGCCGATGGTAGGGGTACCATCGGCGCTTTTTTTCCTCTGCGATAATGCCAATCAGCGACGGCCTAACAGGGACAAAAAAGCCGGACTAAAGTCCGGCTATTATATTCAAGGCATGAAAGTTACTTGGTGCCGAAAATCTTATCGCCTGCATCGCCCAGACCTGGAACGATGTAGCCTTTGTCATTTAGCTTTTCATCAATAGCAGCAGTATATAGCTCAACGTCTGGGTGTGCTTTTTCTAGCGCATCAATCCCTTCAGGTGCCGCAACCAATACCAATACTTTAAACTGCTTACAACCTTGCTCTTTTAGCAGGTCCAGAGTTGCAATCATTGAACCGCCAGTCGCGAGCATTGGATCGACAACCAAGGCAATACGCTCGTCAATATTCGATGCCAGCTTGTTGAAATAAGGAACAGGCTCTAGTGTTTCTTCATCACGGTAGATACCTACCACACTAATACGTGCGCTTGGTACGTGCTCAAGTACACCGTCCATCATACCCAGACCAGCACGAAGAATAGGAACAACCGTTACCTTTTTACCTTTGATCTGGTCAATTTCTACTGGACCATTCCAGCCTTCAATGGTAACTTTTTCTGTCTCGAAGTCTGAAGTCGCTTCATACGTCAGCAAGCTACCAACCTCTGTCGCTAGCTCACGAAAACGCTTAGTGCTGATGTCGCCTTCGCGCATAAGACCAATCTTATGTTTTACCAGTGGGTGTTTAACCTCAACGACTTTCATTTCTGACTCCTAAGCAAACAAAATTTAAAAAAATCGCATTATTATACACTAAACCAGCAGTTGTCTGATAGGGGTGACGGTTTGTTTGGTCAGTAAATGGCCAGCGATATTTATTGACGCAAACGTTTCCCTTTCCGCCCTGACTGCTGTTATCATACCCCCGCTTTTTTACTTTAATGCGGTGAGGGATCTCTTGTGAGCGGCAATAACTCTTCTCTTAGTTACAAAGATGCAGGTGTTGATATTGATGCAGGTAATGCATTAGTTGATCGTATTAAAGGGGTGGTTAAACGCACCCACCGTCCAGAGGTGATGGGCGGCATTGGTGGTTTCGGTGCGCTTTGCTCGTTGCCAACCAAGTATAAAGAGCCGGTATTGGTTTCTGGTACAGACGGCGTGGGTACCAAGCTTCGCTTGGCGATGGATCTGAACAAGCACGATACTATCGGGATCGACTTGGTCGCGATGTGTGTTAATGACCTGATTGTCCAAGGTGGAGAACCTCTGTTCTTCCTTGATTATTATGCCACGGGCAAACTGGAAGTAGACACAGCAGCGGCAGTTGTTGCAGGTATCGGAGAAGGCTGTATCCAATCTGGCTGTGCGCTGATTGGTGGCGAAACAGCAGAGATGCCGGGAATGTATCACGGCGAAGATTATGATGTTGCAGGCTTCTGCGTAGGTGTGGTCGAAAAAGCTGACATCATCGACGGCAGTAAAGTAAAAGCAGGCGACGCGCTTATCGCTGTGGGCTCTAGCGGCCCGCACTCAAACGGTTTTTCTCTGATCCGTAAGATCATTGAAGTCTCTCAAGCCGATCTAAGCAAGGAGCTTGAAGGCAAGCCACTGGCCGATCATCTACTTGAGCCAACAAAAATTTATGTCAAATCAACCTTGAAGATGATGGAAAGCTGTGATGTTCACGCGATTTCTCATATCACTGGGGGTGGTTTCTGGGAAAATATCCCTCGCGTGCTGCCGGAAGGGGCAAAAGCGGTGGTTGACGGTAGCAGCTGGGAATGGCCCGTTGTCTTTAACTGGCTGCAACAAGCTGGCAACGTCGAAACCTACGAAATGTACCGTACCTTCAACTGTGGTGTCGGCCTAGTTATTGCCCTACCGCAAGAACAAGCAGCGCAGGCAATTGAGATCCTGAATGAAGAAGGCGAAAATGCTTGGCTTCTGGGTGAAATTGCCGACGCCGAAGCCGGTGAAGAGCAGGTGGAGATTAAGTAAGACGATGAAAAACATCGTAGTCCTTATTTCTGGCAGCGGTTCGAATCTGCAAGCGATGATTGATGCCTGCCAAAGCGGTACCATTCACGATACGCGAATTGCTGCAGTCATATCAAACAAGGCCGATGCCTATGGCCTAGAACGCGCGCGTCTGGCTGGCATCGATACCGTGCATCTGGCTGTCAGTGATTACAGTGATCGTGATGCCTACGATCGTGCAATGGCAGAAAAAATTGATGCTTTCCAGCCTGATCTCGTGATTCTGGCCGGTTTCATGCGTATTTTAAGCCATGAGTTTGTCAGTCACTATCAGGGACGGATGCTCAATGTACACCCGTCACTGTTGCCGAAGTATACAGGCTTGCACACCCACCAGCGTGCGATTGAAGCCGGAGACAAAGAGCACGGGACCAGTGTTCACTTTGTCACTGAAGAGTTAGACGGTGGCCCGGTTATCTTACAGGCAAAGGTGCCCGTCTTTGACAATGATACAGTCGAAGACGTCACGGCCCGAGTACAGCAACAGGAACACCGCATCTACCCATTGGTGGCCAACTGGTTCTTGCAAGACAGGCTCAGCATGGTAGATGAAGGCGCGGTCTTTGACGGACAGAGACTGCCTCCACATGGCTATGCTGCTGAAGAGTAAGCGACATAGCTGTAAAAAGTAGCAATAAAAAACGCGACCATTAGGTCGCGTTTTTTTGTTTTGAGGCCAGTGGCTCAAACGAGTTCCGCTTTACAACGTTCGGTTATAGATTAACTCACCATAATGGAACACGCTGAACTCACCTTGTAGCATTTTGTGCCAGTTCTCATCATTAGTCAGTGGCTGAGTTGCAATCACCGTTACCACATCGTTTGGCGTCGTTTCCTTCTGGAAATCGATTGTCACATCTTCGTCGATCAAAGAAGCCTGTCCAAACGGGGCCCGACGGGTGATCCAGTGCAAGTTATTGGTGCAGTATGTCAGTACACACTCACCATTGCTCAGCAACATGTTATAGACCCCTAGCTCCCTGAGCCGATCACAGCAGACCGCGACATAGTCATATACCGTCGCCATATCTTCTGGTAACTCAGGAAACTTCGCTTCAAGCTGATTCAGCAGCCAGCAAAAGGCAATTTCACTGTCTGTATCACCGACAGGTCTAAAGCGGCCAGTGTCTAGCTGTTCATACCCTGTTAACTGACCATTATGGGCAAAAGTCCAGTAGCGTCCCCATAACTCCCGGGTAAAGGGGTGGGTATTTTCAAGGCTGACACCGCCACGGTTGGCCTGTCGAATATGGCTAACTACCGCACAGCTTTTTATTGGATATTCCTGTACCAGCTCTGCAATACGAGAGCGACAACTTGGGTTTGGGTCTTTAAAAGTACGAAACCCCCTCCCCTCATAGAAGGTGATCCCCCAGCCATCGCGATGTGGGCCGGTTTTACCGCCCCGTTGCATCAAGCCGGTAAAGCTGAAACAAATATCCGTTGGCACATTGGCACTCATGCCAAGCAATTCACACATAGTCCGTTATGCCCTCTCTACGGTGTTGAGAAATTTCTAACAATAACTGAAATTAGCTCGAAGCCATCTCTTTCTCAACCAGCATAATTAAAATGTGAATAATTTTAATATGCACTTCCTGGATACGATCAGCAAAACCAAAATGCGGTACACGAATTTCAACATCAGCCAAGCCTGCCATCTGGCCGCCGTCTTTACCTGTCAGGGCAATGGTTTTCATGCCTTTGGCTTTTGCCGCTTCAATCGCTTTTAGAATATTACCAGAGTTGCCCGAAGTCGACAGACCAAACAGGACATCACCCTTAGCACCAACAGCTTCCAGATAACGGGAGAACACATAGTCATAGCCGAAGTCATTACTTACGCAGGAAAGATGACTCGGATCTGAAATAGCAATACCGGGGTAACCCGGACGGTTTTCGCGATAGCGTCCTGTCAGTTCCTCGGCGAAATGCATTGCATCGCAGTGTGAGCCGCCGTTACCGCACGACAGTACTTTACCGCCCTGCTTAAAGGACTCTGCCAGTACTTTGGCAGCAGCTTCAATATCTGCAATGTTTTTTTCGTCGCTTAAAAAGCGGGTCAATACTTCAGCAGCTTCATTTAGTTCTGCACGGATCAAATCTTGGTACATAGGCTAATCTCGGGTTATTCATACAATATTATCGCCAAGCCGAATCGCTCCGGCTAAGCACTTATACGCCTTAACTTGCAGTGTACAAAGAAACGGCCGAAGGTGTCGACTCCTGAGATAGCACATTGTGACGGTTTATTGCCAAATGCTCACGTAATGACTGTGGTGACGGGTAAAGCGCAATGTTATCAGCCATCAGCACCCCAGCCGTCGCTAACTTTTTCTCTACATGTGTTGCGACACCGAGAAGATACACCGGATACTGGCGAATTCTTTCCAGCGCGCTCTCAAACGCATGGATAGCGGTAATATCTATCGTTGTCACGTCACTGAAATCGAGCACCACGGCACGGGTATCTACCTGCGAGTGATCGATAACATTGAATGCTTTTTCGCTGGCTGCAAAAAAGAGCGGGCCGTTGATATCATAGACCACCACATCATCACCGAAATTCTGATGCTGGTGCTCCCGGTTAACAACCGTCACGCTGGTCAGCGTGGCAATACGCTGGATAAACAGCACTCCAGCCAACACCAAGCCCACCGCGACAGCAACCACCATGTCGAATACCACGGTCAATGTAAAACATGTCAGCAATACAGCAACATCCCGACGGGGAGCCACCTTCAAGGTATGCACAAAGTGCGGGGCTTCCGACATGTTCCAGGCAACCATGATCAACAATCCAGCCAAGGCACTCATCGGAATAAAGGACAGCATCGGCGCCAGTACGATCATCGCTGCCAGCACAAACAATGCATGGGTAATAGCGGAAACCGGAGAGAATCCCCCAGCTCGGATATTTGTTGCAGTACGGGCAATGGCCGCTGTCGCCGGGATCCCACCAAAGAACGGTACGACCATATTGGCCAGCCCCTGCCCGACAAGCTCTGCATTCGGGTTATGCTTGGTGCCTGTCATACCATCGGCCACCACCGCACACAGAAGAGACTCAATACAGCCTAGCATGGCGATAGTAAAGGCGGCAGGTAGAAGCTCGACCACCAGCCCCCAGCTAAACTGGGGATCTTGCCATGGCATCACCAGTTGCGGTAATACTTGCGGGATCCCCTGACCAATCAAATCACCGATTTGATAATGGAATTTTTCTCCGAGCAGGCCCACATGCGAGGCCCCCCACTGGTTCATCAGCAATGCCAGCACTGTTCCTGTCGCCAGAGCGACAACATGGGGAGGAATTCG
>Ga0209379_10000754_pt1 | contig 23858 bp, 24 predicted proteins | sample tdDd001_FD_187124 | JGI IMG/M metagenome (GOLD analysis project Ga0209379, IMG submission 187124) | Marine sediment microbial communities from the Atlantic coast under amendment with organic carbon and nitrate - tdDd00.1 (SPAdes)... | ecosystem: Environmental > Aquatic > Marine > Coastal >...
TGATGGATAATAAGATGTGTTGTTTAATCCAACATTTAAAAACAAAGCCATTACCGTTAGAACTATTCCTAGCCCTCCTGTTTTAATACAGCAAGTTTTATCAAAATGTATTGTTAAAAACACAGCAATTATTACCATAAGTATTCCAATACAAAACATCAACCCAACATATGGAAGTTCTATAAAATTTAATAGATATTTGAATTCTTGAAGATATATAAAACCTTTTTCATTATAGGCAAAACCACTTTTTGTAAATAGCTGAGCTAAAAAAGCTAAGAAGAAAAATAAAAAAATTAACATATCAACTTTTATACTTTTAATAGCTCTTTTTCTAATAGTTTCATTATCTATATTATTTATAAAATATAAAGCTCCAGAGATTCTAACTAAGAAGAATAGGGCAAATCCTAATGATAGATTAAAAGGTGAAGCAAGGCTTTCTAATCCTCTTAAACTATCACTCCAGTGTGAAAAGTTATACTCATCAACCCAAAAGTTTGAACCAGAAAAAAATGTAGCAATAGCAACTCCTAAAAGAATAACTCCTAGTGAACCATTTATGTATAAAAATGCTTCATAAACTTTTTGTCCTAAAAAGTTATCAGGTTTTTTTCTATACTCATAAGATACTGCTTGAATAATAAAACAAAAAAGAATAGACATCCATACCCAATAAGCTCCACCAAAACTAGTAGCATAAAAAAGAGGAAAAGCAGCAAATAGTGCTCCTCCAAAAAGAACTAGTGTTGTAAACCCTAATTCCCACTTTCTACCAAGGGAATTAATAAGCATAGTTTTTAATAACTCATCCCCTTTTGATAGTTTAAATATTAGTGTTTGCCCACCTTGAACAAACATAATAAAAGCAAATAAACCCCCAAGTAGTGAAATAATAATCCACCATAATTGTTGTAATTGTAATAAGCTTAACTCTTCAAACATTTTAGTGACCTCCATTTGGACCAATTGAAATCTGTTTTAACATGATTTTTATTTCAGCTATTAATAAAACTGTGAATAAAAAGGCAAACATAAAAAATGTAGTTTTTACATTTGTGCTTGAAATATCTGTAACTGCAATACCAACTGGCATTAAATCTTGGATAGCCCAAGGTTGTCTTCCTACTTCTGCTACAATCCATCCTGCTTCACTTGCTATATAGCCTAAAGGTATAGAAAAAACTGCACTTATTAAAAGCCATCTATAGTTTAAAATCTCTCTTTTTAGAGTAAAGAACAATATCATTGCAAATAATGCTAAAAACCAAGTCCCAAGTGCAACCATGATATGGAAAGCATAAAATGTAGTAGCAATTGGAGGAACAATATCTTCTGGTGCTTTTAAATGACCATAACCAAAGTACTTCATGTTTTCTTGTAAAATATTTTCATATTTAATCATTGCTTCTTTGTCATTTAGTTTTTTTGCAAGTTTATATTTTTTTAGTGCTTCTATAGCAATCTTTCCTTTTTCTATTTTACTTTGGGCTGATTCAATATTGTATTTTTCATTTCCATATACTAAGTCTTTAAGTCCAGGAACAAAGGCATGAATATCATGGTATCCCAAAAGAGATAGAGCATAAGGAGCTTCAAGTTCAAATAAAAATGGCTCTTCTTCATTTGTAAGAGTTTTTTTAGGATTTAAAACACCAATACCAACAATCCCTGCATCAGTTTTACCTTCATATAAACCTTCCATTGCTGCTAGTTTAACTGGTTGTTTAAGTGCAACTTGATGGGCTGATTCATCACCACTTAATATTACAAATAAAGATGTGATTAAACCAAAAGTGGCTCCTACAACAATAGACTTTTTAGCAAACTCTATTTCTCTTCTTTTTAATAAATACCATGCAGAAATACCAACTACAAATAGAGAAGCAACTATATATCCACTTGAAATAGTATGCAGAAATTTTGAAATAGCTACAGGTGAAAATAATATATCCCAAAAGTTTTCCATCTCATTTCTAACTGTATCAGGGTTAAATCTCATGCCAATAGGATATTGCATCCAACCATTTGCAACAAGTATCCATAATGCACTTAAATTTGAGCCAACTGCTACTAGCCATGTTGATAATAAGTGGAAACCTTTTGTAACTTTATCCCATCCAAAAAACATAACTGCAAAAAAAGTTGATTCCATGAAAAAGGCTAATATTCCCTCAACAGCTAAAGGTGCTCCAAATATATCTCCTACAAACCAAGAGTAGTTTGCCCAGTTTGTTCCAAACTCAAACTCCATAATAATTCCAGTTGCTACTCCAATAGCAAAATTTATGGCAAATAATCCCATCCAGAACTTTGTAGTTTTTTTCCAAAACTCATCATTTGTTTTTACATAGATAGTTTCCATTATTGCTACAATAAATCCAAGACCAAGAGTTAGGGGTACAAAAAGCCAATGGTATATAGCAGTTAGAGCAAATTGTGCTCTAGACCAATCTACTAAATGTTCTTCCATTTTTATTCCTTAGTAATATTCATATAAACAAATTGAGATTTTTCTTCTTTTGTTTTATATTCTGTTTTAAAGTTTTTGTCATATATAAGGTGATTTAGGAAAACTAAAATGATTGCAAGTTTTATAAATATAATTTTCCATAGTGTTTTACCAATAGTAAGATTTTTAAAACCATCAATATATAAATATAGTGCTTTTTTAAATAACATATAATTATCATCCTTTTATAATTTTAACTTATAAATATTATGAAATCATAGTATGGGTAATATTAAATATAAATAAAATATATATAAGTTTAAGTTATAAATAATTGTTTAAAATAATTTATAATATCTTTATATAATCCATATTTAGTGCTTTTTTAAAATTAATTAGGATAAAAAGTATCTTGTTTTCGATAGTTATAAATATAAATTGAAATAATATATAAATTAAAAAAATATTATAAAATAGCTAAAATAATTTTTAATAAATTTATAAAATTTTTAAAAAGGTTTCATATCATTTTATTTTTCAAAGAATTAATTAATGCTATTAATACAATAATGAATGTATTTTTGATATTTTTATCAATAATTGTGTAGATAAAAGACTAAATAAAACTATTTATAAAGAGTTATTTTATAAACTAAATAGATATATTGCTAAGTTAAAGAAAACTAATTATAATATATAAAATAAAATTATAAAGGATATAAAATGGAGTGTGAATTTCCAAGTGTAAATTCTAATAGTGAAGAGATAATCGAAATTTTTAAAAATACAAAAACTATTGCTATTGCAGGTTTATCTCCAAATGAAGAGAAAGCTTCAAATAGAGTTGCTAAATATCTTCAAAATGCTGGATTTAAGATTGTGCCAATCTACCCAAAAGGTGATGAGATTTTAGGTGAAAAAGTATATAGAAGCTTAGAAGAGATTCCATTTAAAATTGATATGGTTGATATTTTCAGAAAACCAGATGCTATTGCTGCTGTTGTTGATGCTGCAATTAAAAGAGGAGATATTGATACAGTATGGACTCAATTAGGTTTAGTAAATAATGATGCAGCTGTAAAAGCAAAAGAAGCTGGTATGAAAGTAGTACAAAATAAATGTACTAAGATTGAGCATGCTAACTTCTTTTAATCCTCTAACCAGCTATTAAGTGGGATAGTTTTTTTATCCCACTCATTCAGTAAATCTTCCGTATAATTATTACTATTTTCTTTATTAATTTCAAAAACTATAAATGGATAATTTAAATAAATGATTCCATAATTTTTAAGATAAGGTTCAAAATTCTTTATATACTTAAAACTACTTATTGGATTTTTTGGCTTATCTCTTTTAAAGTTTTCTTCAAAATATGAATATCTTAAATTAAATACTACATATTTAGGTACTCTTTTTTTATTATTAAAATATACTTCTTTTATATAATTAACTTGTGAATTTGTAAAATAAATACCTGTTTTCTCTTCACTTAAAATATCTGTTTCAGGTTTTAGAGCCATATTTGGAATAATATTATGAATTAATTGTTTTTCATCTAAATAGTATTTATATTGCCAAGGCTGTTTTAGAGATAAAATCATTACAAACAATAATATATTTGAAGTTATATATCCAGCTATTCTTATTTTTGTAAAACTACCATATTTAAATATTATAATAAAAACTAATGCTAATAATGGTAAACCATAGTGCTCATGAACCCAGTATGAAGTAGGTATCTGTAATGAAAAAAAACTATATCCAAAAATAGGTGTTATTAAAGTTGCATATATTAATAAGTCTATTTTTTTAATGCTTCTAATTTTTATTAAAAATAGGAAAGGTATAAAAAAGAAAGACATCATTGCTATTTTTATATGTGCTTTATTTATTATTATTCTAAATAATTCTTCAAATGAGGTAAAGTTAAATAAATAACCGTATCTTTCATTCATAATAGTTGAAGAACTTTGATTGTCTATAATTAAAGGTAGAAACTTTAAATATGCAATTAAAAAAATAAGCGAAGTAATAAAGTATATTAAATATTTTTTTTCTTTTTCTATAAAATAGAATGTGAGTATTAAAAAAGTAAACATTAATATAAATGAAACTTGAAGAAAAAATAAAGGTACATATATTATTATTCCTAAAAAATAATTCTTTTTTATATAAATTTGATAGTAACTTAATAATAAAAAGGGAATTGATATATAAATAGAATGCCAACCATTATGATTAAGTGAATAATGAATTAATATTGTAATAGAAGAAAAAAACATTAAAAAATATAATAATAAATTCTTTATATTAAATGTTTTAAATAAAAGATAATAACTTACCATAAACCATAACATATAGGTAATATAGTACATTACATAGGTGAAAAATATAGGATCTTTAATGTAGGATAAGGGATAAAAAGAAAGTAGAAGGAGATTTGTAATATATGATGACCTATCTAAGAGTGATGTTTCATATAATCCTAATTCTTTTATATTATAAAGTGCAGTTATGAAAAAACCTATATCTGTTAATCCTATTAATTGAAAAGGGTTAATTAAAATAGTTAATCCAATAAATAAAAGTGTAAAAAGTAAAGAACTTTTGAAAATATTATTAACTATCATAGAACTCTTTAATTTTTTTTATTACTTTTTTCTGTTGAGATTTAGATATTGAATAAAAAAGAGGAAGTCTAACTATTCTTTCACTTTCAGAAGTAGTGTATTTATCTTCACCAAAGAAGATAGAAAAATTAATACCAGCGTTAGAAGTATGCAGTGGAATATAATGAAATATTGCATTTATTTGATTCTTTTTTAAAAAGGTTAAAAGTTTTTTTCTTTCTTCAACATTTTTAACTTTTATGTAAAAAATATGGCCATTGTGCATTGAGTTTACTAATTTAGAAGGAATAATAAATGATTTCTTTAGAGGTTCTAAATGTTTATAATAATAATCCCAGTTCTTTAACCTTTTTTTTGTAATCATTTCAGTTTTTTTTAGTTGGGCATATAGAAACGAAGCACTTAAGTCATTCATTAGGTAACTACTTCCTAAATCTACCCAAGAGTATTTATCTATTTCTCCTCTAAAAAATGCTGATCTATTAGTTCCTTTTTCTCTAATAATTTCAGCTTTATTTATAAAATTTTTATCATTTATGATTAATGCTCCACCTTCTCCGGCACTTGTAATGTTTTTTGTTTCATGAAAACTAAATGTTCCTAAATGTCCTATTGTACCAAGATATTTATTTTTATATTTACTCATTAGAGCTTGCGCTGCATCTTCTATTACAAAAATATTATGTTTATTAGCAATATTCATTATTTTATCCATTTCACATGCAACTCCTGCATAATGAACAACAACTATTGCTTTAGTTTTTTTTGTAATTGCTTTTTCAATTTTGCTTTCATCAATATTCATAGTTTCGGGTCTAATATCAACAAATACTACTTTTGCTCCTCTTAATGCAAATGCATTAGCCGTACTTACAAAAGTATATGAGGGCATAATAATCTCATCATTTTTTTGAATATTTAATAAAAGAGCACACATTTCTAATGCATGAGTACAAGAACTAGTAAGTAAAGCCTTTTTACATTCTAAGTTTTTTTCAAACCACTTTTCACATTTCTTTGTATAAATGCCATCTCCTGATATATGGTTACTAGACAAAGATTTTTCTAAGTAGTTTTTCTCAGTACCTATTTTTGTAGGTAAGTTAAAAGGTATCATTGGTTTCCTGTAATATAAGATTAATTGTAATTATATCAAAAAACTATAATTATAAGATAATGAAAAAAATGATAGTATAAACTTATTAAAAGGTTAAGGAATAAATTGAAATTATCCATTGTAACTACGTTATATAAGTCTTCTACATTTATAAATAAGTTTTATGAAAGAATATCTTTAGAAGCAAAAAAAATAACAGATGATTATGAATTAATATTTGTAGATGATGGAAGTCCTGATGATAGTTTAAATAAAGCTATTAATTTATCTAAGAAAGATAGAAATGTTAAAGTATTAGAACTCTCAAGGAACTTTGGACATCATAAGGCAATAATGGCTGGACTAGCTGAAACAATAGGTGAACATGTATTTTTAATAGATTGTGATTTAGAAGAAGAACCTGAATTATTAGAAGAGTTTTGGAATGAATTAAAATCTGGTGATAATGATGTTATTTATGGAGTTCAGAAAAAAAGAAAAGGTAAATGGTTTGAAAAAGTTTCTGGCTTTTTATTTTATGATTTGTTTAATTTTTTCTCTGATGTTAAAATTGAGAAAAATGTAAGTGTAGTTAGATTGATGAAAAAGGAATATGTATTAAGTCTACTAAAACATGAAGAAAAAGAGTTGATCTTTGTAGGACTTTGTGCATTGACTGGCTATAAACAAAAAGGCATATTTTTTAAAAAAGGTTATAGAGGTGAATCAAATTATAATCTAACTAAGAAGATAAATATGGCTGTTGATATGATTGCTTCTTTTAGTATTAAACCTTTGAAAATTGTATTTTTATTAGGAATCTTAATAACTATGATTTCTATATGCTTCATTATATATTTAGTGTTAAACAAAATAATATATAGTCATACATATGAAGGATGGACTACTCTAATGATTTCAGTTTGGTTTAGTACGGGACTAATTATGAGTTCAATTGGAATCTTAGGTATATATCTTTCTAAAGTTTTTTTAGAGGTTAAAAGTAGACCAAGAAGTATAATAAAAGAAAAATTTGGTGAAGAAAAATGAAAAAAATTATAATTTTTGGTATAACTGATCTTGCAGAATTGGTGAACTATTATTTGTCAAATGACTCTAATTATGAGGTAAAAGCTTTTACTTTAGATAAGGAATTTATAAAAGAAACAACTTTTAACGATCTTCCAATAATTGAGTTTGATAATATTGAAGAGATTTATCCTCCTTCAGACTATAGTATGTTTATTGCTGTGGGGTATAATAAAATGAATAAAATAAGAGAAAAAAAATATTTCGAAGCAAAAGATAAAGGATATGAACTAATAACATATATTTCATCAAATGCCTCTGTATATGATAATCTTAAGATAGGAGATAACTGTTTTATTTTTGAAGATAATACATTACAGCCTTTCTCTGAAATCGGTAATAATACAATTCTTTGGAGTGGAAATCATATAGGACATCATTCTAAAATTGGAAATAATTGTTTTATTTCATCTCATGTAGTAATTGCTGGAAGAGTTACTATTGGAGATAATACTTTTATTGGAATTAATAGTACTATTCGTGATAATGTAAAAGTTAATAAAGAAAATATGATTGGAGCAGGTTCATTAATTTTAAGTGATACTGATGAAAAAGCAGTTTATTCTGTAAGAGGGACTGAAAAATCAAAAGTGCCAAGTCATAGGCTAAGGAATATATAGTGAAGTGGAAAAAATTAGGATTGATTTTTACTTCTAATAAAGAAAATGATTGGATGTATACTCATGCGATGATACCTATAGCAGAACATATTTCTGGTGATTTATTTCGTATATATTTCTCATCAAGAGATATAGAAAATAGGGGACATGGAGCTTATCTTGAAATTAACATAAATGAGCCTACTAGGATATTAAAATTATCAAAAGAACCTATTATTAAACCTGGAGAGTTAGGATGTTTTGATGATAGTGGAGCTTTACCCAACTGTTTAATAGAAGTTAATAATGAAAAGTATTTATATTACACGGGCATAAATTTAGGAGTAACAGTAAAAATTAGAAACTCTATAGGTCTTGCTAAATGGAATGAAAATATGAAGAGTTTTGAAAGGCTTTATTTGGGGCCAATTATTGATAGGACAAAAGAATTTCCTCATTTTACTGCTACTCCAGAAGTGATTTTTGATGAGGGTATTTATAAAGCTTGGTTTACGTCTTGTGTAAGATGGGAAAATACTAATGCTGGAGCAAAGCATTTTTATAATTTAGAGTATGCCGAATCTTCAGATGGTATTAATTGGAAAAGAAATGGAAATACTGCTATAGATTTTGAAAATGAGTACGAATATGCATTTGGTGTTCCAAGAGTAATTAAGGATAAAGATATCTATAGAATGTGGTATTGTTTTAGAGCATCTAAAAATATAGAAACATATAGAATAGGATATGCTGAGTCCAAAGATTGTTTAAATTGGGTAAGAAAAGATGATGAAGTAGGTATCGATGTCAGTGAAGATGGTTGGGATAGTGAAATGATTTGTTATCCATATATTTTTGATCATAAAGATAAAAGATATATGTTATATAATGGTAATGCTTATGGAAAAAGTGGATTTGGTTTAGCTGTTTTAGAGAGAATATGAAAAAAATAGCAGTATTACAATCTAACTATATTCCTTGGAAAGGATATTTTGATCTGATCAATATGGTGGATGAATTTATTTTATATGATAGTGTTCAATATACTAAAAATGATTGGAGAAATCGAAATAAAATTCAAACTAATCAAGGATTAAAGTGGCTTACTATACCTATAAGGCAAAATAGTTTAAAACAGAAGATTAGTGAAACCCAAATATCTGACAATAGATGGTCTGTAAAACATTGGAAAACAATTTGTCAGAACTATTCTAATGCAAAATATTTTCATATATATAAAGAACAATTTGAAAAAATTTATTTAAATAATAGTGAAGAATACTTAAGCCAAATAAATTATAAATTTATAGTGGAAATTTGTAAAATTTTAAATATTGAAACTTTAATAAGATGGGATAGTGAGTTTAACTTGATTGATGGTCGAACAGAAAAACTAATATCTATATGTAAGCAGTGCGATGCAAGTATTTATTTAAGTGGACCTTCTGCAAAAAACTATTTTAATGAAGAAAAAGCTAAAAAAAGTAATATAGAAGTAGAATGGATGGATTATAATAATTATAAGGAATATAATCAATTAAATTCACCTTTTGCTCATGATGTAACTATCTTAGATTTGATTTTTAATAATGGCCCAAATAGTAAAAATTTTATGAAAAGTTTTAAATGATTGCATATGTATATATATTAGGTACTATTCTATTTACTATCTATGGACAAATGATTTTAAAGTTTAGGATGGCTAAATATGGTTCTTTACCTGAAGGAATATTAGAGAAGATTTATTTTTTACTTAAACTACTTATTGATCCATTTATTTTTAGTGGTTTTTTCTCTGCTTTTTTAGCTTCACTTTTCTGGATGGCGGCAATGACTAAATTGGATTTATCTTATGCTTATCCTATGATTGTTGGTGGTTTAGTTATTATTACTAGTTTATTAGCAGTTGCATTTTTTAAAGAACCATTAAGTTTTTATAAAGTTGTAGGTTTAGTTTTGATTTCAATTGGTGTATATCTTGTTAGTAAGGCTTAAAGTTTGATAGTAAAAGAATATAAAGAAATAAATGGTATTAAAGTATTTAATAAAAATATTGATAAAAATTATGAAGATTATAATGAAATGGGTTTAGATACCTTATATTCACAAGAAGAAAAGCATTTTTGGTTTTTGTCAAGAAAAAATTTTATTTTACAGAATTTTAAAAAATATATACCATTTGATGCCAAAATCATTGAAATTGGAGCTGGTACAGGTAATGTTTCTAGACATTTACAAAAAGGAGGTTTTAATAAAATCTCTGTTGGAGAAATACACCTAAAAGGTTTAGAATATGCAAAAACTTATGGTATAGAAGATTGTTACCAATTTGATTTACTAGATAATCCATTTAGAGAGGAATTTAATGTAGTTTGCTTATTTGATGTTTTAGAACATATAGAAGATGATGAATTAGCTTTAAACAATATAAATAAAATGTTAACTAAAGAAGGAAAACTTATTTTAAGTGTACCCTCTCATATGTGGTTATGGAATAGAGATGATGCAATAGCAGGCCATAAAATCCGTTATACAAAAAAACAGCTAGTTGATAGAATTCAGGCACAAGGGTTTAAGGTTATAAATGCTAAATATTTTTTTATTTTTATAACACCGTTACTTTTTTTAAGAAGATTAGTTAATAAAGATAATGGTTCAAAAGTAAGAAACAGTGAATATTCAAAAGGTATAAAAATTAATCCATTTATAAGTAAAGTTTTAGAAGTAGTTTCAAATATAGAAAATAAGTTAAATAGATTTTTGCCAAACTGTTTTGGCGGAAGTCTTTTAATTGTAGCTCAAAAGACTGATTCTGATTAATCCTTTAATTAATCTATTATTCTAAAGTGTAGTATTTTTACTTGGTTTGTTTAAAACTAATTTAGCAACACACCCAGATTTTTCATCTTTTCTATTTTTGATAGATATTTTAGCTCTTAATGCATCTGCTGCATTTTTTGCTAAGAATAGACCTAGTCCAACACCACTTTGATTTCCAAATCTTTTAAATGGTGCAAATAAATCAACATTTTCATCAATGCCAGTTCCTTCATCAGTAACTGTGATTACTATTTTCTCTTTGGTCTTTTTTAGTCTAATAGCAATTGATTTATCATCAGGTGTAAACTTAATAGCATTTTGTACAAAGTTTTGTAGTATTTGGTTGAATAATGTAACTTGCATAGAAGTTTCTAAATGATTTACATTTGAGAAGAATGTAATGATAATATTCTTTTGAGCACTTAGCATTCTATAATCATTAGCTTTTTTCTTCATATATTCAACTAAATCAAGTTCAACTGTTTGTTCAAACTGAGCACCTTCGGCACGACCAATATCTAAAATAGATGAAATCATTTTGTTCATATCATCTATTTGTTTTACAGTTAATTGTAAAGTTTCTTCATATACTTCAGGTTCTCTTTTTTTTCTAAGAGTTACTTCATTTTTTAGTTTCATTACTGCAAGAGGTGTTTTAAGCTCATGGGCAGCACCAATGAATAACTCTTTTTTAAACTTCACATATGTTTCGATTCTATTAGTAAGGGAGTTAATAGAGTCTGATAATGAATGAAACTCAATAGGTAGGTCTTTTTTATCAATTTGAGTAAGAGAGTTCTCGTCCATATTTGATAGTTTTTTATTAATTTGTAAAATAGGTTTAAGTAGTGATTTTGAAACCACAAGTGAATAAATAAGCATTAATAAAAAACCAGGAATGGCAAGAATAAATAGGTTTTTGAAAATAATAGAGTATAAAAGCTCTCTTTCAAAATTGATATTTCTAACTATTTGAATAAACTTCTTTTTCTTTAAATCAAAAGGGTATAGAAGTTTTATATAGAAATTCTCGCTTTTTTTATATGTAAAAAACTTGTAGTTTTTAAGTTTTGGATTATTAACTAAATCAATTGTGATATTATCATTTTGAATTACTTTTAGTCCATCAAAGTCTAGTTTTTTACTATATGAAGCTGTGTAAATTTTTTTTGCATCTTGAAGCATGTCCCTTTGAATATTTTCATAAACAGTACTTCTAGTGTATTCGTAAAAGATAAAAGAAAGTGTAATAATGAAAAGCGAAGTTGCAATAATCAATTTAGTATAAAACTGTTTATAAATACTCTTCGCTTCCATATATCAACCTAAATTAGGATTTTTGATCAGTAGTTTTTTACTTATCTTCTTCTGTGTTATCAGGGTAACAGAATCTGTAACCTCTTCTTCTAATTGTTTCAATTGTAGAGATGTTTAATGGTTTATCCATTTTTTGTCTAATTTGATTAATTGCAACTTCAATTACGTTTGGAGTTACTAATTCTGGTTCTTCCCAGATTGCATCTAATAATTGCTCTTTAGATACGATTTGATCTCTATGTCTTGCTAAGTGTGTTAATACTTCAAAAGGTTTACCTTTTAATTCAATCTCTTCACCAGCATATTCAATTTTCTCTTCATCAGGGTTAATTGATAAGTCATCGATTTCGATTACGTTTGTACCACCAAATCTTAATCTAGCTTCGATTCTTGCTAATAAAATATCGAAATCAAATGGTTTTTTGATAAAGTCATCAGCACCAGATTTTAATGCTTCGATTTCAGATTCTTTATCATCTCTTGCAGAAATAATAACTACAGCTGTTCTTGAGCTTCTGTTTTTAACAATTTTACATAACTCAATTCCGTCACCGTCTGGTAACATCCAGTCAGTTAATACTAAATCGTAGTTTCTAATATCAATGAAGTATTCTGCATCTTTATAATTCTCTGCTGCATCTACTTGGTAACCGAAATCAGTTAGCCCTTCTTGCAGAGTTCTGTTTAATGTAATTTCGTCTTCAATAATTAAAATTCTCATATATTTTTGATCCCTTAAATTTAAGTTAAGTTTAAATTTTGTCGGCATTGTACCATAAATATAGTAAAATTTAAAGGTTTTTTAAGGTAAATTTTGAAATTTCTTAAGAATATGGGATTTTAAGGGAGATTATAAGTGATATTAATTGTTTATTAACCCAGAATTGATAAAATGACTGCAATTTAAACAACTTAAGGATAAAAATGAAAAAGATAGTTTCAAGTGTAGTAGCAACTTTAGCAATCGCAACTACTTCATTAAGTGCAGCAGATTACTATGCAACAGTAGATGGTGAAAAAATCACAAAACAAGATGTTGCAGTTGCACTACAAGATCCAAGAATCCAATTTGATGCATTACCAAAAAATGCTCAAAAACAAGTATTAGAACAAATTATTAACAAAAAACTATTAGCAAAAAAAGCTTTAAATGATGGTGTTGAAAAAGATAAAGAATACAAAGAAGCTTTAGCTAAAATGAAACAAGACTTAGCATTCCAAGTTTGGCAAAAAAATCAAATTGAAGAGATTGGTAAATCAATTGATGATAAGAAAAAACAAGACTTCTATAATAAAAACAAAGACAAATTTAAAGTTCCTGCAACACTACAAGCAAGACATATTTTAGTTAAAACAGAAAAAGAAGCAAAAGATCTTATTAAAACTTTAGACAAAGCATCTAAAAAAGAAGCAAAATTTATTGAGTTAGCAAAATCTAAATCAACTGGTCCTTCAGCTCCAAAAGGTGGAGATTTAGGTAAATTCCAAGCAAACCAAATGGTTCCAGAATTTGCAGCAGCAGCACAAGCTTTAAAGAAAAATACTTATTCTAAAACTCCTGTAAAAACACAATTTGGTTATCATGTTATCTATTTAAATGATAAAACAGCTGGTAAATCATTATCTTTTAATGAAGTAAAGGGTAATATTTCACAAATATTATTAGGTAATGAATACAATAAAAAAGTAAAAGAAATTACTGATAATTTAAGAAAAAAAGCAAAAATTGTAATTAAATAAAAATCAAGGAGATCAATTTGGGTGTATTAGATGTTGTAAAACCAGGAGTATTAACAGGAAGTGAAGCAAAAAAACTTTTTGCATATGCAAAAGAGAATAAGTTTGCTATTCCTGCAGTAAATGTTGTAGGTACTGATTCTGTTAATGCTGTATTAGAAGTAGCAGCAAAAGTTAACTCGCCAATTATTATTCAATTTTCAAATGGTGGAGCTCAATACTTCGCAGGAAAAGGTTTAAAAACTGCAAATGCAGCGGTATTAGGTGGAGTTAGTGGTGCTCAACATGTACATACTATGGCTGAAGCTTATGGTGTACCTGTAATTTTACATACAGATCATGCAGCAAGAAAATTATTACCATGGATTGATGGTTTACTAGAAGCTGGAAAAGCTCACTTTGATAAAACTGGAAGACCATTATATACTTCACATATGTTAGATTTATCTGAAGAGTCTTTAGAAGATAACATTGGTACATGTGTTGATTACTTCAAAACTATGAACGAACTTGATATGATGATTGAAATTGAATTAGGTATCACTGGTGGAGAAGAAGATGGTGTTGATAACACTGAAGTAGATAATGCTTTATTATATACACAACCAGAAGAAGTATGTTATGCATATGAGCAATTATCAACTGTAAGTGAAAACTTCACAATTGCTGCTTCATTTGGAAATGTACATGGTGTATATAAGCCAGGTAATGTTGTATTATCTCCAAAAATTTTAGATAACTCTCAAAAGTTCATCGCTGAAAAACACGGAACGCAAGAAAAAGAAGTTGATTTTGTATTCCACGGTGGTTCAGGATCTGAGTTATCAGAAATTAGAGAATCAATTGAGTATGGTGTTATTAAAATGAACATTGATACTGATACACAATGGGCATTCTGGGATGGTGTAAGAGCTTATGAAGCTAAGAACCACGATTATTTACAAGGACAAATTGGAAATCCAGATGGAGAAGATAAGCCAAATAAATCTTATTATGATCCAAGAAAATTCTTAAGAGCTGGACAAGAGTCTATGATTGCTAGATTAGAGGTAGCTTATTCTGATTTATGTTCGATAGATAAAAACTAATTGAATGGAAGCTTTAGGCTTTCATTCAGTTATTTAGTTTTTCTTTCTTTGCTTTTTGTTTCTTGATTTAGAAACTCTTTTGTTGACCTTAAAATTATACTCTAGATACTTTTTCGTTAAAAAATCCGAACTATTATACATCTCATCTAAAACAGTTTTTACTTTCCAAACATTTATTTTTTCATGTTGGGAAATTCTTTTTTTTAATTCTAAATTGTTTTTGTTGTATATATCAATAATCTTTTCTAATGGAAAATCATCGAGGAAAGGATAGGAAGAGAGAGATTTTCCATGTTCTTTTTTATAACTGTAAAGCAAGCTTAATGCAAACAGTTCGGGGATCCAGTTGGAACCAGATGAAAGTTTTGTTGAGAATAATGATGTTAAATATTTATAATAAACTTTCATAGGTTCTAAGCTATTGGCAATATTATGCATCAAAACAGACTCGTTTTTATTACTAAAAATATAATACAGCGTGTTCGTAGTAATGATGTTATTATCTAAATATTTGTGGAGAGAACAAATGTTTTCATCTAGAAAATCCAAGTCGTCTGGTGCAATATCAACCGTTAAAGAAGATGTCTTTTTAATATCTTCTTTTTTATACTCTTTTAATAAATGATTAATAATCATTAAAAGTGTATCTAGTTTTAATTTTTGTAAATTAACATTTTGACATTGTTCCAAAACAAGATTAAATTGTCTATTTCTGTTCATAATTATCCCAAAAACTTTTATAACTTAAAATCAGGGTGTATTTTAGGATATTTTTCAAATTAATTCTTCTTTTTTTGTGCTAAATAAATTGTTCATTAGTGCTTATTTTATAGTTTAATAATGCTATAATGAAGTATGAAGAAAGAAACACTAGAAAAAAGAACTAAAATTGCCAATGATATTATGTATTATATCTATACTCATATAGAAACTAATATTGATATTGAAGAGTTAAGTTATGATCTTGGGATATCAAAATTTCATATGCATAGGATTTTCAAAGATGCCTTTGGAAAAAATATTTATGAAAGTATAAAATCAATTAGACTTCAAAAAGCATCAAATTTACTTTTGACAAATAAGTATTCAACTATCTCTGATGTTGCAAATCTTTGTGGTTACTCATCTCAATCATCTTTTATTAAAACCTTTAAAGAAAGATTTGAAATGACACCTAAACAGTGGAGAAATGGTGGATATAAAGAGTACTCAACTAAAATTCTTCAACAATCTAGGGTTGCCACTAAATCAACTGCAAGCTTTGATATAAAACCTACAATTGTAAAGATGCCCTTTTTACAGAGTTTTTATATAAGAAATCAAGGTTATAATGTAAATATTAAAGATACATGGCAGAAACTTCAAGTGTTTAGACTCTCAAATGATATTGAAAACTATCAGGAGATTGCACTATTTCATGATAACCCTACAATTACACCTCTTAATCAGTGTCAATATATTGCTTGTCTGGCTACTGAAAATATAGAAGAAGTAAAAAGTGACAGGTTACCAAAATTTAAGATAGCAGATGGTGTATATGCAAAGTTTGACTTAAAAGGTAAACATGGTGATGTACTTAAATTTATTCACTGGGTTTATCATGAATGGTTACCAAAAAGTGAATACGAAACAACTACAAAACCCTCATATGCTGTTTATAAAAAGAACAACTTCTTAAATGAAGATGATGAGTTTGAGCTAAGTTTTTATGTTTCTATAAAATTTTAAAAATTAAAAGATCTAATCAGGTCTTTTAATCATATAACCACTTCCTCTAATATTGATAATAAAATCCTCTTTTAGAGCTTTTTTTACTCTGTTTACCTCTGCTCTAATAGTTGCATTATCTATAAAATCACCATCATAGGCATACTCTCTAAACATATCATAATTAACTACTAAACTTCTGTTTCTACATAAAAGCTCAATTATTAGTAGTTGTCTTTTAGGAAGTATATGAGGCTCATTGTTAAAATACAAAGTCATAGTTTCATAATCAAAACTATATGATTTAGATAGCCTTTTATGTTGTTGGGGAACAATTCTAGTTTTTAAAATCTTATTAATTCTAATAGTTAACTCTTTTAAATGAAAAGGCTTTTTTAGATAATCATAACATCCAATATCAAAGGCTCTTGAAATATCCTCTATATCAATCAATGCAGAGATATAAATAGTAGGAATCTCTCTTTTTTGTTCATGAAGTCTTTCTAGGATTGTAAATCCATCAATATCTGGAACATTTATATCAAGTATTAATAAATCAAACTTCTCTTTATTTAGAAGTTCTAAACATTCACCTCCTGTAAAGGTACTTTTTATTAGATGACCTGTTGATGTTAAGTACTCAACAATCATTTCATTTAACATAAAATCATCTTCTAATAGTAGTATTTTCATTTTATTCCTTTAAATGTATAGGTAAAACTACTATAGTTTTCCCTTGATTCTAAACTAATTCCAACATTCTCTTCACTACAAATACGTTTTACTAGATTTAATCCTAAGCCAAATCCCTCTTTTGTATTCTCTTCTCTATAATACTCTTCAAATATCTTTTGATGATCTAAAATCTGTTTTGAGTTACTTCTGATTACTAAATCACATAATCCATTTTTTTCTAACACTATAACATCGATAGTTTCATTGGTAAAAGTATATTTAATAGCATTTGTTAGATTATTATCAACAATTCTTTGAAGTTTTATCTCGTTGAAGTTAAGAATAATTTCATCATTGTTATTTACAAAATTAAACTTTAGTTTTGATTTTTTTGCACTTTGTGAAAAAAAATCTATTCTACTTCTAATAAAATCAACCATGTTAATATCATGTTTAGCAACATTAACTTGGTCTTTTTTGATTAAATAGGCCAAGTCATCATAAATACTAAATAGGTTTTTCATGGCAACTTCTATATTTGATAGATATTTATTTTTGCCATGTTCCATTTCAAACATCTCTATATTTCCCATGATTACTGATAGGGGTGTATTTGTTTCATGAACAGCATGTTTTAAAAACTGCTTTTGAGCAGTTAAAAGATTTTGAGCATATTCACTTTTTACCTCAAGTTCTTGGGATTGTTTATTATAATCTCTAGATGATTGTTGAATTAGGTGTGTTAAGGCTTGTAAACTTCTTGCATGTTCACTTATTGGGTTTTCTGCTATTTCGTTTGTATTGATATTTTTATGATTATCATCTTTTTCACTTAATGCTACAATTGTTAATGTTTGATTTAGTAGTTCATTGTGATCAATATTATGATAAAACTCTCCATATGTAAAAAATCCAGAAGTGGGAGCTATCTGAGAAAAAGGCTTTATTTCTAAATCAATCATACTTGGCATATATCTTCTTCTTGCCATACATGAATAAATAAAAAAAGCCTGTGTATCATTTATATCATAATCTTTAAAAAGTGATTCAATTGGATTGTTCATAATAAGTTCAACATTTCCAAATCCTAGTTTTACAACATCTCCTTCATATAGATTTCCTGCAAAACTAAGGCTTCCATCTTTATGTTTATTAATTACAGCTCTTGCAATTGGTAGACCATTTCTTTTAACTATAAGTGGAAACTCAATTCCAGTTGCAGGTAGAGATTTTGCTACATATTCACCTAAATATTTTTCATAAAAATCTAAAGGTTTTAATCCTGATATTTTATAGACTCTATTGTTTTTTACTTCTTCAATTTTATGTTCAATTCCAATAGGTGACCAGTTAAAGTTATATGCTGTAGATACCTTTAATGTCTTAGAGTTTAATGCAACAGCAACAGCACCATTAACCAAAACTCTATTTTGAGCTAATATAAATGTCTGTTTAAAGTTTGCATTATCTCCTGCCATTCCACCACAGATTTTTATTTCGTTATTAATATCTTCTATTCCTTTTAAAAACTCTTCACCATTTGTAGAATCTCCATCTGTAAAAGCTATTAAAAGTTTTGTATCTTCATTGCATAGCTATTTGCTATATATTTACCATTTTCATAGCTATTTTCATATGAACATGATTCAATTTGAAGATTAGTGTTTTCAAATATTGTTATAGAGATTACAGTTTTTTTTGTACTTACTTGTGAATCATTTATTTCACCATCAGTAGATGAGCCAATACAAATTGCTTGTGGCAAAGAGTCAAGTAAATATTCAGCTATTTCTTGTAAGTTCTCTTTTGAATTTCCACAAAAAATTTGAATAAGAATATTTCTTTTATTAATAAAGTATGAAAAATCTATTGTTTCATTTATATCTTTGCTATGTAAAGTATAGTTAAAAGTTTTCATAGAAAAATTGTATCATAAATTTCACTTTTTTTTTCAAAAAATAAAAGAAAATTTTCTTATTAGATAGCCCATTTTATGGGCTTTTAAGTTGAAAAACTGTTTCGCTATATTTATGCTATACTTGGGCTAAATTTAGGCTATATTTCTCTTGTATGATTTCAGAAGCGGAAAAATTGATTTGCTCAATTTACCAAATAAATCTATATTAAAAGGGATAAATATGTCAACAGAAGAAAAAGTAGTACCGTTAGCAAAACCAGAGTATAAAGAACAATATGAAAACTTTATAGGTGGACAATGGGTTGCACCTTCAAGTAACGAGTATTTTGAAAATATCTCTCCAGTTGATGGTGAAGTATTATCTAGAATTCCAAGATCAAATGAAGCAGATGTTGATGCAGCTGTACGAGCAGCATCAAAAGCTTTTGAGTCTTTTAAACATACTTCTGTAGTTGAAAGATCAACTATGTTAAATAAAGTTGCTGATGCAATTGAAGCAAACCTTGAAGCTCTTGCAATTGCAGAGACTTTAGATAATGGTAAAGCAATTAGAGAAACAATGGCAGCTGATGTACCTTTAGTTGTTGATCACTTCAGATACTTTGCTTCTGTAATTAGAGCAGAATCAGGAACAGTTTCAGATTTAGATGCAAATACAATCTCTCAAGAAGTTCATGAACCATATGGAGTTGTAGCTCAAATTATTCCATGGAACTTCCCATTATTAATGGCAGCATGGAAATTAGCGCCTGCATTAGCAGCTGGAAATTGTATTGTAATGAAGCCAGCAAGTGCAACTCCAATGTCAATTTTATTATTAATGGAAACAATCCAAGATGTATTACCTGCTGGTACTGTTAATATTATTAATGGTTCAGGTGGAAAAATTGGTAAACACTTATCAACTCACCCAGATGTTAAAAAAGTAGGATTCACTGGTGAGACTACAACTGGTCAATTAATTATGCAATATGCAACTGAGAATATTATCCCATCAACATTAGAGTTAGGTGGTAAATCTCCAAATATTTTTATGCCTTCAATTATGGATGCAGATGATGAGTTCTTTGATAAAGCAATTGAAGGATTAGTTCTATTTGCATTTAACTCAGGGGAAGTTTGTACTTGTCCTTCAAGAGCATTAATTCACGAAGATATCTATGAGCCATTTATGAAAAGAGTATTAGAGAGAATAGAAGCTATTAATTTAGGTGATCCTTTAAATCCAACTTGTATGATGGGTGCACAAGCATCTACTTCTCAAAAAGAGAAAATTTTAGAGTACATCAAAATTGGTAAAGAAGAGGGTGCTGAATGTCTAATTGGTGGTGAAGCATATGATTCAGAAACTCACCCAAATGGTAACTACATCAAACCAACAATCTTCAAAGGTCACAATAAAATGAGAATCTTCCAAGAAGAGATTTTTGGACCAGTTCTTTCTGTAACCACTTTTAAAACAGAAGAAGAAGCTTTAGAAATTGCAAATGACACTATTTATGGATTAGGTGCTGGTGTTTGGTCAAGAGATGCTCACCAATTACACAAATTCTCAAGAGGAATTGAAGCTGGTAGAGTATGGGTGAATTGTTACCACATGTATCCATCTCACGCTTCATTTGGTGGATATAAAAAATCTGGTATTGGTAGAGAAACTCATATGATGATGTTAAACTCTTACAGACACACTAAAAATATCTTAACTTCTTATAGTAAAGATGCATTAGGGTTCTTCTAGGCTTTAATTATTTAAAAAACTAAATATTCTCCTTAAAATGCATAGAAGCCTGCCACTTCTATGCATTTTTTTATTAAACTCAAATATAAAAGGATAGATTATGAGTACCCAAAGATTAGCAGTAACAAATGAAGCTAGTGAAATAATACAAAGACTTAAAGATGAAAATGGTGAATTAGTTTTTAATTTAAGTGGTGGTTGTTGTGATGGAACTGCACCCATGTGTTATTCAAAAGATGACTTTTATGTACCATCTAGAAATGTAAAACTTGGTCAGATCTGTGATTGTGATTTTTATATGGATTCTCAACAGTTTGAGTATTTTAAACACTCTCATATTACTGTGGATGTGAAAAAGCAAACAGCTTTTGGTAACTCTTTTTCTTTAGAGATTGATTTGGGTTATCAGTTTTTAACAATCTCTAGAATTTTTACAGATGAGGAGTATAAAAATTTAGAAGAGATTTAATTCTTCTTTTCCTCATTTGTTACTAAAGCTAGATTTGTTAAATCATATTTTTGAAGTAGATCTAGAACTTTAACAACTCTATCATACTCTACTTTTTTATCTATTCTAACAATTACAGGTTTGCTTTTGTTTTCTATCTCTTTTAGGTTATCTTCTAGTGAATCAAAAGATACTTCAATACCTTTTATTGCAAGTTTATCTTTAGCTAGTTCTATAAATACTTGATCTTCATTTACTTGCATCTCTTTTGCATTTGATGTTGGTAAATCCAAAATCAGAGCTAATTCATCTTTTTTAAATACAGAAGTAACAATAAAAAATAGAAGTAGTATAAAAACTACATCAATAATTGGTGTTAAATCTAAACCTAAAGGTTCTCTTCTTTTCATACGTTTTCAATCTCTTTTTTTGCTTTTAATTCAATTGCATCAATTGCTGAGATAAAATGATTATATGCTATATGATGAGGTATTGCTACAATTAATCCAGCAATTGTTGTAATAAGTGCAACTGCAATTCCATTTGAAAATATTGTTGGATCTCCAAGTCCACTTTTTGTAATAGCTTCAAAAGATTTATATACTCCAATCACTGTTCCTAAAAGTCCAAGAAGTGGAGCAATTGTTGCAATGTTTTTAATATATGTAAGACCAGTTTCAAGTTTTTTTACTTCGTACTCTATTTGAGCATAAAGATGTGAATTATTTGAAGTTTCTATTTTTGATTTGATTTTTCTAATCATTGCATTTTTTCTTGGAAGGGTGAAAAGTTTCCATAAAATAATAGTGAATCCAATAATATTAAGTGCAATCAAAATATATACTATTATTCCACCTTTATCAATATATTCCATTAAATCCATAAATACCTCATTTTTGTTTTTTGTAATTGTACAAAATTTTTATTAACAAATGGTACAATTGCCAAATGACTTATACTAATTCCCCAGTTCAAAAAACAGTTTTTAATAATTATGAGATTTATGTAAAAAGAGATGACCTTTTATCAAAAGAGTTTTCAGGTAATAAAGCAAGAAAATTCTATTACTTTTTAGAACAAAATTTTCCAAATATCAAAAAAGTAGTCTCTTATGGTTCAGCCCAATCAAATGCTATGTATTCTCTATCAGCTTTATGTAAAATAAGAGGATGGAGTTTTGATTATTATGTTGATCATATTGCATCTTATTTGAAAGATAATCCTGTTGGAAACTATAAAGAAGCTATAAATAATGGAGCAAATATAATAGAGAGTGAAGTTCCTCAGAAACTTCATGAAACTACTATGTATATACCTGAGGGTGGTGCTTCAAAAGAGGCTCAATATGGTTTAGAACTTTTAGCAAAAGAGATTATATCTTGGGTAGAAGAAAATAGTATAAAAGAATTAGAGGTTTTTTTACCTTCAGGTACGGGAACAACGGCTTTATATCTTCAAAAATATCTTCCTTTCAAAGTTTTAACTTGCGCTTGTGTAGGAGATGAAGAGTATTTACAAAAACAGTTTGAAGAGCTTGAAAAAGATAAGTTTCCAACTATATTAAAAAGAAAGAAAAAGTATCATTTTGGAAAACTTTATAAAGAGTTTTATGAAATGCATAAGAGTTTATCATCACAAATGAATATAGAGTTTGATTTATTATATGACCCTTTAGGGTTTATTGTTTTAGATGATTATTTAAACTCAAAAGATTACGATAAGAATAAGAAACTTTTATATATACATCAAGGTGGATTACAAGGTAATATATCTATGTTACAGCGATATAGCCGTAAGTATGACAAGTAAATAAAGTATAAACTTATTTGATTTTGGCTAGACTTTTAATCTAAAACATTGATAAGAAACATAAAAATGCTAACAAAAAATGAAATAAAAATATTAAGACTTATAAAATATGCCCCAACACTTATTGTAATCTCTTTAATAGTAATTAGTTCATATCTATTTTTTTTAGATAAACAAAAACATCATGAAGAGAATGTAAAAAACTTAAAAGAATCATTTATTCAAGAGAGTAGACAAAGAATAAAAAATGAAGTAAATAGGGTTTATGAATATATTCTTCATGAAAAACAAAATAGTGAAGAGACTTTAAAAAAAGATATTAAAAATAGAGTTGATGAAGCGTACAGCATAGTAAACTATATCTATACTAAATACAAAGACAGTAAAACAAAAGAAGAAATAACGCAGAAAATAAAAGATGCACTAAGAGCATTAAAGTTCTATGAAGATAGAGGTTATTTTTATATATATGATTTAGAAGCTACAAATGTCTTACACTCTTTAAAACCACACTTAGAAGGTAAAAATCTTATTGATTTCAAAGACGTTCGAGGAGAGAAGGTTTTACAAACAACTATTAATTCTTTAAAAAGTAATAATGGTATTACTTTTAATGATATCTATTGGAGTAATCCTCGAGATATAAAAAATGAGTATAAAAAGATTACATATAATAGAGTTTTTAAGCCCTATAATTGGTTTATTGGTACAGGAGAGTATGTAGAAGATTTTGAA
>Ga0209379_10000755_pt1 | contig 23825 bp, 17 predicted proteins | sample tdDd001_FD_187124 | JGI IMG/M metagenome (GOLD analysis project Ga0209379, IMG submission 187124) | Marine sediment microbial communities from the Atlantic coast under amendment with organic carbon and nitrate - tdDd00.1 (SPAdes)... | ecosystem: Environmental > Aquatic > Marine > Coastal >...
ATGATTTACACGCTATCTCAGTTTCTATATCTGAGACTGAGATAGCTTTCACTTTTACTATCTGTAAGGAGGAAATACTTTGACTACTAAAACAGCTAAAGTAGAGTCTCAAAAGGCTGCTTTTAAGCCAGATTATAATGCGTTGATGGGATTTGTCGTTGCTGCTTTTGGTCTCGTTTATCTCATCATGACCTTTAATCTGAAAAGAAGTGCCATTGGAGACCCGCTGGCGCCACTTTACTTCCCAATTGGACTTGGGTCAATGCTTGTGGTTTTCGGAATCATTCAAATTTTTAGAAGCGACATCAAAAAGAGCATCGACTCCATCAAACAAATGAAAAATGCAAGCGAACACGATAAAAAAATCAATAGAATGATAGCTTTTACTTGTGGGGCTGGTGTTGTATATGCACTGGTATTCGAACATCTTGGATTCGTGCTATCCACGTTAGGGTTTATGTTAGCTATGTTAACGCTAACGGATCGCAAAGCTTTCACTAAAAATCTAATTGTAGCAGCGGTGTTCAGCTTAAGCATCTATTTGCTATTTACAAACGCACTTGGCATTCCACTTCCGAAAATGCCAATCATAGGATTTTAATAGGGGGATAATGGAATGGACGTTTTAACGAATTTATTGCATGGATTTTCCATTGCACTCCAGCCTTACCACCTCTTACTTGTAACACTAGGTGGCATATTAGGCACGATAGTTGGCATGCTTCCAGGCCTTGGTCCAGCAACAGGGGTAGCGGTTTTACTGCCTATTACATTTACCATGGGACCTACGGCAGCACTTATTACAATGACAGGAATTTATTATGGAGCAATGTTTGGTGGCTCCAGATCATCAATACTGATCAACACACCTGGGGATGGCGCAGCTCTAGCAGCAACATTTGACGGCTATCCAATGGCGATGAAGGGAAAAGCAGAATCGGCCTTAGCAATTTCTGCGATAGCTTCTTTCATTGGTGGTCTAATAGCTGCAATCTTTATGGTTGCTTTAGCAACACCGGTTTCCAGATTTGCCCTAAAGTTTGGACCAGCAGAATACTTTTTACTTATGGTAGCTGCCCTTTCGATGACAGCGTCTATGTCAAAAGGTAAAATGCTTAAAGGCTTTATTTCAATGGTCTTTGGTCTAATGATAGCAACAGTAGGCATTGACGCCATGTCTGGAAGCAAACGATTCACTTTTGGTGTATTAGAACTTCAGACAGGCATTGATTTTCTAATTGTAATTATCGGTATCTATGCACTGGGTGAAGTATTTAAAAGTTTTAGTGCACTCCTAAAAGGTCAGAAAAAAGCTCAAACTGATTTTGGCCGTATTTGGGTTAGTAAAAAAGAATGGGACCGTTCAAAGTGGCCAATCCTAAGAAGTGCACCCCTTGGTTTTATTATCGGTGCTCTACCGGGTGCGGGTGGTACCATGGCTTCACTTATGGCATACAACAACGAAAAGCAAATGTCTAAAAATCCAGATGAGTTTGGTGAAGGTGCAATTGAAGGACTTGCAGCGCCTGAGTCTGCAAATAATGCTGCATCGGTTGGGGCACTTATTCCAATGTTAACTTTAGGAATTCCTGGATCAGGTACAACTGCAGTTATGATGGGTGCTCTTCTAATGCTGGGTATTCAACCAGGTCCACTTCTGTTTACACAACACCCGGATATCGCTTGGGGTCTTATAGCATCTATGTTTATAGGTAACTTAATTCTTGCTGTTGTAAACATTCCACTAGCAGGACTTTTAGTAAGAGTTTTGGCAATACCAGCGAAAATTCTTTATCCAGTTGTTCTAGGTTTATCTTTTGTAGGTGCATATGCAATTTCAAATAGCCCAGTAGAGTTTTACTTACTGGTTGTATTCGGACTTGCAGGTTACCTAATGAAGAAGGTTGATATTCCAACAGCTCCAATGATCCTCGCTTGTATCGTAGGCGGAACCATGGAACAATCCTTCCGTCAAGCTATTAGAATTTCTGATGGCAGTCTTGGAATCTTTGTTGGATCTGGACTTGCACTGGGTCTAATTGCATTAACAGTGGGTTCTGTTGCGTTCCCATTCATAAAAACGGCCTTTACTAAAAAGCCAGAAGAAAAAATGGCGAAGGCAAGTTAAGAAATGATATTATAAAATCAATATAATGTATATCAAAACCGCTCGGGACTTTCGAGCGGTTTTGGGCGTTTGAAGTTAATTGAATTTTTTAAGTATTATAGAAATTAATAGCAGTAGTGAAATCATCTACATAGATACATTTGAGTGTTTAGGGCATTACATATAGGGAAAAGTGGGGAAAGTATGAGTAATAAGATCTTTAAGTTTAGACAGCGCATTCAGTCCACCTACATTACTATAGCAGTACTTGGTGTCTTATTTATAAGTGTTGTTATAGGCGCCTCGGTTAATAATTACATTGCTTTTAGAGACAGTTTGATCGAACGTGAACAGTATCAAATGTTGACTTTGGCAGAGTCTATTGCTCAGTCTTTAACCAACGTAATTTCCAATAAAGAAGAAGATGCGAATATACTGAGTCGCATGATTGTAGACCAAATATCTTCAGAAGGGCTTAAAAACTACAGGCTGAACATTATTAAGCCCGTTTTAAAGAATTACTTAGATGTTCAACAAGGCGCAATATTTGTTGTTGAGTGGTTGCAAGCTGATGGGCATGTTGAAGAGCGATTTGTGAATAGTCATGTTGTGGCCAGTGGCGATGGTATGTCCTTATCTACTCTTCATGTTCCAACTATTCCAGCAAATCTAACAAGTACCTATACCGGTAAGGCTTTACAAGCACAAGACGGAAAAATGTACTTAGATATTTTACAACCTGTATTCATTGAAGACGAACCCTTTGGTGTCATCCGGATGGTTATATCCCTAGAACACTTGTATGACGAGTACGTAAAGCAGTTCCGTGCAGGTGAAAAAGGATATGCTTCATTAAAAGATTCAGATGGTGTCCTCATTATGCATCCGGGTTCACAGGACATTGGTAAGGATGTTATGATCGCCAGAAAATCAGCTAATCCTGAATATGACTGGTCTGAGCTAGAAGCCTTGGTGGAAATTCAAAAACAGGGGCTTCCAGGTATCGGAATTTATCATTCTTATTGGTCAAACGACGAAGAGAAACGTCGAGTAAAGAAGTTTAACGGTTTTTATCCAGCGCAAATTGGTGAGGATTTTTGGATTGTTAATGTATCTATGGATTATGCTGAGCTGGTTGAAATTGTAAACAAACACCTATATACCAGTATGGTTATGGTAGGCGCGATTCCTGTCTTATTTGTGTTTATGACAGTTTATGTTCTTAATCTAAAGAGAAACCTTGACCAGCTTCAAATTGAGCACAACTATGTGAACCGATTAAATACCTTAAATAAAGAACTTGAAGAAGATATTGAACAAAGAAAAGAATTGGAAGTAGCATTGAATCAAAGCAGAAGAAGGTTTAGAACCTTGTTTAACGCAGGGGTTGATTTAACCTTTGTTATTGAAAGACAAAACACAAAACTTTTAATTACAGATGTAAATGATATCGCCTGTAAACGTTTAGGGATCTCTAGAGAAGACATATCTGAGTGGGACTTTTCTCAGTTAGAAAAATCATTAAGTCCTAAACGTATGGATACCTACATTGAAACCATGATGGATCAGGGTTACAAACAGTATAATGCAAAACTTACGCCTTTAAACGCTGAGGAAATTCCAGTTGAAATTAACTGTAGGCAATTTGAGTTCCAAGACAAAACATACATTATGTTTATTGCCAGAGATATTGCAGAACGTGAAGCCCAAAAAGAAGAAATCGAACGCCATAGGGCTCTTGTAATTTATAAAAATAGGATGGCAGCCGTCGGTGAGATGGTAGCCAATATTGCGCATCAGTGGAGGCAACCACTTAGTAGTTTAAATCTCATGTTGTCCAACTTAGATGACGCATATGAAACCGATACCTTAGATCAAGCTTATTTTAGGAAACAGATGGATAAATCACAAGATGTGATCCAGAAAATGTCGCAAATCATAGATGAGTTCCGTTATTTCTTTAAACCGAAAGAACATAGGGAATCCTTTAATGTGGTTGAGAACATTCAGCAAGTAAAAGAAATGTTAGAAGACCGTATTCGTATAGGATCGGTAGATTTTAAGGTCGTGTCAGACAATGAAACAGAGCATGTGTTTGGATATCCCAATCAACTGGCCCAAGTTTTTCTGAATCTTTTTAGCAATGCTTTAGATGCCTTTGGCAGTCATATAGACGCTAAATGGATACACGTTACAGTAAGTGAAGACAAAAACAATGTCCGAGTTTGTGTAGAGGACAGTGCAGGGGGGATCGATTCTGACCATTTAAGCAAACTGTTTGAACCTTATTTTACAACGAAAGCGGAGAGTGGTGGAACGGGTATTGGTCTTTATATGAGTCGTATGATCATAGAATCAAAATTTATGGGAACTATTACGGTAGACCCGTCAAAGAGCGGATTAATTTTTACAATTGACTTACCTAAAACATTCGGGGGGATGTAATATGGAAGAACTACTGAAAAAACTTAAAGTCCTTTATGTAGAAGATGATTTAATTCATAGAGAAGAACTTGCGGATTATTTATCTCGACGTGTGGGGCGTTTGTACTTAGCAGAAAATGGTCAACAGGGGCTTGATAAGTTTAATACATTGAGCCCAGATTTGGTTATAACAGATTTAAGAATGCCTAAAATGAGTGGAACGGAGTTAGCCACTGAAATTCGTAAAGAGAACAAAAAGGTGCCCATAATTATTTTAACAGCTATGTCTGATAAAGAATCCATTCTTGAAGCCGTTAAGATAGGCATATTAGATTATGTCTTAAAACCAGTAGATGTAAAAGAGTTAATGTCCGTTGTACATAAAGCGGTAGGGACTATTAAAGCAATAGATACGGAGTTTGGACACCAATATTATAAACCAGAAAAACTAAACGCCTTAAAGTCTGAGTTAACCTCTTATATTAAAAAAGAAACGGGTAAGGGGCCCGTCGATGTTCGATTTAACACCTATGAAGATGAGTTAGAAATAGTTTTTGTAGGGACATTAACTAAGTACGAAATGGCACTGCTAAGTAAATCGGCCAATGAAAATATGGTTGAGTACAACCGGCGAGTATTTTTTAAAGACCGCCTAGCTTATATTGAAGAGATGATTTCTAAACAAATGGATATCATAAACATGACATCTATGGAGGTGTCCGTAGATGTAAAAGAAGATAAGAGTGTGATCAAGTTTAAAAGAATAGTCTAAGAATAATCTAAGTATAATGATTCACTTACATTGAGACTGAGAAATCAGTCTCTTTTGATGTAATAATAACGCCTTACTTACTCCATATGTTAGGTTGTTTAATAGTTAACTACCTAAAATATAAAGACTCAATTTACTATGAATTGTGGTATACTATCCAAATCGTACAGTTTTTTAAACTTTAATATGAATGTGTTATAATTGTTAGTGTTTAAAGAAGCAAGTGTTTGGCACATCAAGTTTTAGAGGTGACATCTATGGATTTAAAAAGTGCATTTTCTATGTCAGAAGACATACAGAAAAAAGAACTCAATCCCGGTCAAGTTTTGGTCTTAGGATTTGCATCAGTAATACTTATTGGGGCTATATTACTCAATTTGCCGATTTCAACACAAAGTGGTGAATCCATTGGCTTTATTAATGCAATCTTTACAGCGACATCAGCCGTTTGCGTTACCGGGCTTGTTGTTGTAGACACAGGAACTTACTGGACTGTGTTTGGTAAATCGATTATTCTACTACTCATTCAAATTGGTGGGTTAGGCTTTATGACCATGGCAACCAGTATGGCCTTTTTAATAGGTAAGAGGATATCTCTTAGAAGTCGATTGATTATGCAGGAAGCCTTAAATCAGTTCACAATCTCAGGGATTGTAAGACTGACCAAATACATAATTTACACCACCTTAATTATTGAGGGGATAGGTGCTTTGCTTCTGGCCTTTAAGTTTGTGCCAGAGTATGGAGTGAGTACAGGGATCTTTTATAGTATTTTCCACTCGATCTCAGCATTTTGTAATGCAGGATTTGACATTGTAGGACATGGACGTAGCTTAACCCCATTTGTAGGGAGTGCCCTGGTTAACTTTACAATTGTCATGCTGATTACAGTTGGTGGCATAGGTTTTACTGTAATTATTGACCTATTCCAACGTGCCACTGGTAAGGTTAGATCACTTTCCCTACACACCAAGTTTGTCCTTGTAATATCGGCTATTTTAGTTGTTTCTGCCTTTTTAATGATACTTCTATTTGAGTTTAATAACCCAGATACCATGGGGAATCTAAATTTTGGAGAAAAATTACTGGCATCTTTATTCCATGCGGTAACGCCAAGAACTGCAGGTTTTAACACATTACCTATGGATAAGTTAACAATGCCAACCAAGTTTTTAACTATTATCCACATGTTTATAGGTGGATCGCCTGGTTCAACAGCTGGTGGTGTTAAAACTACAACGATGGGTCTTGTAATATTACTCATCATTTCTGTTATAACTGGTAAAGAGGATATTGAGTTTGGCAAGAGAAGATTCCAACAAGCAACGGTGATGAGAGCCTTAGCCATTTTAGGGATCGGTTTATTTATAGTTATTACCGTTACTTTATTCTTAAGTTTTACAGAGCAAGGCATGACCTTCATGGAACTCTTTTTTGAATCCATATCAGCCTTTGCAACTGTGGGCCTTTCTTTAGGTATATCATCAAAACTAAGTATTGCAGGAAAAATTATTATAACAATTACTATGTTCTTTGGACGACTAGGGCCCCTCACAATTGCAATGGCACTAGCAAGAAGACAAGTTAAAAAGCAGCTATATAGATATCCTGAAGGCCGAATTACGGTTGGATAGAAATTGACAGGAGTGAAGACATTATGAAAAAGCAGTTTGTAGCCATTGGTTGTGGTCGTTTTGGCTCTAGTGTAGCCTTAAAACTTATGGAACTTGGCAATGAAGTAATGGTAGTAGATAAAAACGAGGAAACTATTCAAAATATCGCTGATAAAGTGACATATGCAGTTCAAGCAGATGCCACAGATGAAAATACAATCAAGTCATTAGGGATTCGTAACTTTGATGTAGCTATCATATCAATCGGAGCAGATATTCAGTCATCTATTTTAGTTACCTTGATGGCAAAAGAACTGGGTGTAAAATATGTTGTAGCAAAGGCGCAAAATGACCTGCACGGTAAGGTGCTTTATAAAATTGGCGCGGATCGAGTTGTATTCCCTGAACGCGAAATGGGTATTCGTATTGCGAAAAACCTGGTGTCCGATAACATTCTTGATTATATTGAGCTAGCACCAGATTACTCAATAATGGAGGTTGTTGCCCTTCCAGAATGGTTAGGCAAGTCTCTAAAAGAAATCAACATGCGTTCTACATATGGAATCAACGTTATGGCGATTAAACAAGGGATAGATATTAATATTGCTGTTGGTCCAGATGACCAAATCAAAGAAGGCGATGTACTTGTTGTAATTGGTCACAATGATGATTTAAAGAAGATAGAAAAAGAATAGGTGGATCTATGATCACATCGTCACAAAATAAAGTGATAAAAGAAGTAAAGACACTTTCTAAAAAGCGGGATAGAAGTAAAAAAGGACTCTTTGTCGCAGAAGGGTTAAGGTTTGTTCAATCTGCTCTTGAAGTAGGTGCTGACATTGATTTTATTTTATACTCTGAATCGATTTTCAGGACGGATGAAGGTCTTTCATTTGTAAAACATCTTGAAGCCGAAGGACAATATAAAATCCTTGAAGTCGAGGAAAAAATCATGTCTGAGCTTTCCGATACCCAGTCTCCCCAAGGCATATTGGCAGTGGTAAAACAGCCGAAATGGGAATGGAAAAACGTAATTAAAGAAAATGGATTTGTCCTCATTCTTGACCGTTTGCAAGACCCAGGCAACCTTGGAACCATCATACGAACAGCTGATGCGGCGGGGGTTGATGGTATTGTAACCTTAAAAGGTTCAGTGGATGTCTTTAATCCCAAAGTTCTTAGATCAACTATGGGTTCTATCTTTGAACTTCCTATACTAGAAGGACTTGAGTGGGATCTTGTTGAGTCAGAGCTAAAAGAACAGGGTTACACCGTCCTTGGGACTGCACTAGAAGATGACAGCGTGGAGTACAATACACTAAATTATAATAAATCAACTGCTATGATTATTGGTAACGAAGCCAATGGGATTGAAAGTGATATATTAAGTGCCGTTGACCATAAAATCATCATTCCGATTGTCGGTTCTGCAGAGTCATTAAATGCAGGGGTTGCAGCAGCGGTTGTGATGTATGAGGTATTGAGGCAGAGGCGAAGGAATTAACATAAGAGAAATCTTTAAAAAACGCACCTTGTACCCCCACACCCCCTATGCTATAATACGACTATAATTAATGCATAGGCATATTAATATCAGCTATGATTGAGGAAAGTAAGCAGGTTGCGTCTTAGTTTAGAGAAGTCTAAACGCTAGAGAGTGAACGGATGGTGTGAGTTCACAGGCAAGGCTTGAAGAAGTTCCCTCATGAGCTACAAGGGTGAAACTAAGGCATATAGCTTCTCTAAGGAGCATTTGTCAAATTGTACTTGTACAATACAGTAGTCCTTGTCGGTGGTCACCGTTATATGACGTAACGAGAGATCAGATTTTCATTAAACGTGGTTTAACTGAAAGCTGGTAATCTGGGTGGTAACGCGGAGTTAAATATATACTTCGTCCCAATTAACTTAATTGGGACGAAGTTTTTTTATGCTCAAAATTAGCATAAAATGACATAAATAAATGTATTTCGTCCCGGAATCGAATATAAATGTTGTATTTAGGAAAGGAGTTTATGCATGAAAGATCAATTAAAGTCGCTTTTAGTTGCGGCTAAGGACTCTGTTGAGACAGCTGAGTCTCTACAGTCTCTTGAAGACATTCGTATTAAATACCTTGGTAAAAAAGGTGAACTAACTGCAATAATGAAGCAGATGGGTAAACTGTCTAAGGAAGAACGTCCTGAGATTGGCAAAATCGCCAATGAAGTACGTTCTGATATTGAATCAGTTCTATCAGAATACAAAGAAGCAATGAAGGAAAAAGAGCTGGTTAAACAACTTGAAGCAGAAACTATTGATGTTACGATGCCGGGTAAAGTTGCTCGTGCTGGTAAACGTCACCCTCTAAACAAGGTTCTTGATGAACTAAAAGCTAACTTCATTGGTATGGGCTTCAAAATTGCTGAAGGTCCAGAAATTGATACAGTGTACAACAACTTTGACGCACTGAACTCACCAAAAGATCACCCTGCACGTTCAACATCAGATACTTTCTACATTACGGATGATCTACTACTGAGAACACATACGTCTCCAGTACAGATTAGAACAATGAAGAAAATGAAGCCACCAATCAAAGTCATTTCACCAGGTCGTTGTTTCCGTTTTGATGAACTGGATGCAACACACTCACCAATGTTCCACCAGCTAGAAGGTTTAGTTGTTGGTGAAGGTATCACAATGGCAGATCTAAAAGGTACTTTAGACATGATTGCTAAACGTATCTTTGGTAGCAACACACAAACGAAATTCCGTCCACACCACTTCCCATTCACAGAGCCAAGTGCTGAAGTTGATGTAACATGCTTTAAGTGCGGTGGTACAGGTTGTCGTGTTTGTAGTGGTACAGGTTGGATTGAAATCTTAGGTTGTGGTATGGTTCACCCTCACGTACTGGCTGAGTGTGGTATCGACCCAGAAGTGTACTCAGGATTTGCATTTGGTATGGGTGTAGACCGTATTACCATGCTTAAACTTGAGATTGACGACATCCGTCATTTCTTCGACAACGATATGCGTTTCATCGACCAGTTTTAGACAAGGAGGGAAAATAGATGTTAGTACCAGTTAATTGGTTAAAAAATTATGTAAACATTGACGACATCGATATTAAGACATTAGAAGACCGTCTTATCATGTCGGGTTCAAATACAGAAGCAGTAGAATCTACAGCAGGTCAAATAGACCGAATTGTAGTGGGTAAATGTTTATCAAGAGAGCAACACCCAGACGCGGACAAGCTCCTTGTACTTGGTGTTGATGTTGGTGATGAGGAACCTATCCAAATCGTAACAGCTGCACAAAACGTATATCCTGAAAACTACATCCCAGTTGCTCTTCATAAGTCTTTGTTACACGATGGTACAAAGATTAAAAAAGGCAAGTTAAGAGGTGTTGTTTCAAATGGCATGTTCTGTTCTCTTGAAGAGGTTGGCTTTGAAAAGAAAGTTATCCAAAAGGAGTATGCTGATGGTATTTATATCATCCAAGGTGAACCAGCACTTGGTACAGATATCAAAGAAGTTCTTGATCTAAATGATCATGTTATCGAATTTGAAATCACACCTAACCGTCCTGATTGCCTTAGTATTTTAGGGATGGCACGTGAGGCTTCAGCAACTTTTGATAAAGAACTGACTATGCCAGATACATCTATCCAAACAGAAGTAGATGATGTAAATGACTACGCAAGTATTGAAATTGAAGACGCAGACCTGTGTCCACGTTTTGGTGGACGTGTTGTTAAAGACGTGACTATTGAAGATTCACCTACATGGCTACAACTTGCTGTTATGAAGGCAGGCATGCGTCCAGTAAATAATATCGTTGATATTACAAACTTTGTACTTCTTGAGTACGGTCAGCCAATCCACGCCTATGATCTTGAAACACTAGAAGGTAAAAAGCTGATTGCTCGTCGTGCTAAAGCAGGTGAAAAAATAACAACACTTGATGAAGTGGAGCGCGAGCTAACAGAAGACATGCTTGTAATTGCTGATGGCAAAGAAGCAGTTGGCCTTGCTGGTATCATGGGTGGTGCTGATACTGAAATCAAGAAAGAAACTAAAACCATCCTTATTGAAGTTGCAAACTTCTTTAAATCAAATATTAGAAAATCATCTCGTGATTTAGGTTTACGTTCTGAGGCATCTTCTAGATTCGAAAAAGGTGTATCTCCTGAATATATCCCTGAAGTTCTTGACCGTGTTTGTCACTTAATCGAAAAGATTGGTGCAGGTACTGTTGTTAAAGGTATGATCGATGTTTACCCGGCACCAAAGGCTGTAGAAGAAATTCTAGTGCGTCCAGAACGTGTTGTAGGCCTATTGGGTGTTGACCTAACGACTGAAGAAATTTGTGCATTCCTAAATAAATTACAAATTAAGACTGAAATGAAAGAGGGTAAGATTGCTTGTTTACCGCCGGCATTCCGTCTTGATTTATTAGAAGAAATCGACTTTGTAGAAGAAGTTGCACGTCTTTACGGATACGATGCAATTGAAGCAACGCTACCTGCTGATGCAGAGTGGGGTGCTAAGACAAATGGTCAAACTATTGAAGATGTTGCTAAAGATGCACTGTGTTCAGTAGGCATGAATGAAATTTTGACGTATTCATTTGTTAGCCCAAGTCAGTACGACAAACTACGTCTTCCTCAAGATTCACTTCAGCGTAACGCAGTTAAACTTATAAATCCACTTGGTGAAGAGTATTCAACAATGAGAACTACGCTAAATGCTAATATGTTAGAAGTTCTAGCAAAGAACTATAACCGTTCTGTTGAATCAGCTGTTGCATTTGAAATTGGTAACCTATTCATTCCTAGAGAAATGCCAGTTGTGAATATTCCAATTGAGAAAAAACAACTGTGTATGGGTGCTTACGGTGCTGACGAAGACTTCTTCACTCTAAAAGGTAGACTGGACGAGGTGCTTGAAATCTTAGGAATTAAGGGTGTAGAATACCATAAGGAATCAAATCATCCTACATTCCATCCTGGTCGTTGTGCTACACTTGTTTGGGGCAACCACATTCTTGGTACAATGGGTGAAGTTCATCCTAAAGTACTTGAGAACTACGACATTGAAGTTAAAACATTCCTTGCGGATATCGACTTTAACATTTTACTGCAGTTAACAAGAATGGACCGCATTTATGCACCACTTCCTAAGTTCCCTGCAAGCACACGAGATATTGCTTTACTTGTAGCTAAAACTGTTGAATCAGGTAAAATTGTTGCAACAATTGAAGCCAATGGTGGCGACATTCTTGAGTCGATCAAACTGTTTGACGTTTACGAAGGTAAACAAATCAAAGAAGGTCATAAATCTATGGCATATGCACTGAGCTTTAGAAGTCTAGAGAAAACTCTTACAGATGAAGAAGTAAATGTGGTGTATGATAAGATTCAAAAAGCGCTAGAAACAGAAGTGGATGCAGAACTTCGTTAAAATTTATCGATAAAATTGATAATAAAGAAGGAATACTCTACCTGATGGCGAATATATTGACCTAGGGACAAGTGTCAACTAAATGTTGTTGAAATGTACCGCATTGTTAAAATATGTGATGCTTAGCATCAATATGGGTTGATTTATTGACTGGGATCATAAAGGGGCTGTTCATAGGTGACCGTTAAAAATAAAGTTATAGTACGTATTCTCGGTCAGGAGTATACCATCCGAAGTGATGAGTCCCGAGAGTTTGTACAAAAAGTAGCCAATCTTATCGATGATAAGATGCGGGCGATTTACGACAGAAATAAGAAGTTTAGCACAACATGGATAGCTGTTTTAACGGCTCTAAATGTAGGTGATGATTTCTTAAAACTTCAAGCTGAGAAAGCAGACTTGTTAGAACGCTTAGAGAATCCTGATGGGGAACTGAAGACGATGAAAGATTGTTTGATTCGTTTACAAGGTGAACTAAAGGACAAAGGTGAAGCACACAGAGCGGTAGAGGATGAGTTCGATAAACTTGTGGAAAATACGGCAACGTATGAACACACAATTCTTGAACTTCGTAAGGAATTCGACCGTGTGTGTACTGAACTGGCTGAGAAAGATCAAAGACTACAAATAGCAGAAAGTAAGACGGACTCTTTTGAGAAATCGATCAAAGACAAAGATGTTGAGATTGAAATGTTAAAGGCTCGACTTGCTGAAGCTGAGTCCGATCGTGATGCCAGTCGTCTTGAGCTGAGTGAGTTTATTGAAACTTTCGATACTTCAAGTTAAACTAATCATTGAAATAAAGTTGAGCCATGACCTAGTCATGGCTCTTTTTCATTGCAATCAGTCATTATGTAATGAGTTCAGTATCCAAATTTAATGCCTTGATTTCGGTGAAAAGAAGAGACGTGCTAATTAAAGACGTTAAAAAAAATCAAACGATTATTACAACTGGGTTTCGAATGAATAACTTTTCTCGTTTTTATTCGAAACCTATGATATTATAGGAGTGAATAAAACCCGAATGACTCATTCAATCTAACAGCGGTTAGATTTCATGAGTCATTTTGGTTGACTGGAGGAAATTATGAATAAAATTGAATTGCTGGCTCCTGTTGGCACAAAAGAAGCCCTTGTTGCGGCTGTTTGGAATGGCGCAGACGCCGTTTATCTGGCAGGTAAAGCCTTTGGTGCACGTAAGTATGCAGCAAACTTTGACAAAGAAGAATTAGTAGAAGCAGTTAAGTTTAGTCACAGGCATGGTGTGTCTGTATTTGTAACAGTAAATACACTAGTTGCAGATTCAGAATACGACCAGTTACTTGACTATATTGACTTTTTATACAGTGCAGATGTAGACGCTGTGATTGTACAAGATTTTGGTGTTCTGAATACCATTAAAACACGTTATCCCGATTTTGAAGTACATGCTTCAACACAAATGACAGCACATAGCACGGAAGATATAAACTTCTTAGAGGCTCAAGGTGTAAAACGCGTGGTATTACCACGTGAAATGCCAGTGGCTGAAATTGCTAAAATTCGAAGCAAAACGGATATGGATTTTGAGTGTTTCGTACATGGAGCCCTTTGTATTTCATATTCTGGACAGTGTTTAATGTCGAGTATGATAGGTGGTCGTAGTGGTAATAGAGGGTCTTGTGCCCAGAGTTGCCGTCAGCCTTACTCATTGGTTGATGTAGATACAGGTCTAACCGAAAAACACGAAGGTGGCAAGTACCTATTAAGTCCTAAAGATCTTCGGGCACTTGAAGATATTCCGGCACTGATTAAAGCGGGTGTGAACTCCTTTAAAATTGAAGGAAGAATGAAACGTCCTGAGTACGCTGCAATTGTTGTTCGAGCATATAGAGAAGCTTTAGACGCAGCTATAGAAGGTAAGCCATTTGACCTTAAAAAATGGAACAAGGACACAGCAGATATATTCACGCGTGGATTTACAAAAGGACATTTGTTAGGGGATATCCAAAAGGATAGAATGAACCCATTTTGGCCTGGAAACAATGGGGTAGAGATTGGGACAGTTACCAAATACGACAAAGAACGAAAGCGAATGACCATCTCGATTAAGGATACCTTACATGTTGGAGATGAAATTCAGATAAGACGTGGTAACGATTCTGTAGGTGCGCGTGTTGAGTTTATAGAAAAAGGCCGTGCACGAATAAAGTCTGCTGATGCAGGCCAAGAAATCGTCATGAATATGCAATATCCTGTAAAACCAGGTGAGGTACTATTCAGAACGGTTAACGATGCCCTGCTTAAAGATGCCCGTTTAACATTTGCAAGACAGGTCCAACGTGTTGATGTAAATATACTAATGGAAATTAAAAGTGGATCTCCAATGCGTATTACAATTGAGGATGTCGATGGAAACAAAGTATCTGTTGAAGGAGATACACCTGAGGCAGCTATGAAAAAAGCACTCGACAAAGAACGTGTTGAAAAACAACTCCTTAAGTTAGGAGATTCTCCTTACCAAGCAAAATCAGTGGATATAGATTTAGATGACGGCCTAGCTGTCGCAATGAAATCCATTAACGCACTGCGCCGTGAAGCTGTAGAGGCATTAGATGAAATAAGAGAAGTTTGTCATAAACATAGAATAGATGTACAAGCAAACGAATTACCTGAAATTGAAATGGGTAATAATGATGAAGAGGAAGTCTTCACAAGTCCTCAGTTCCACATTCAAGTTAGAACCAGAGAGCAAATCCAAGCTGCCCTAAATTGTGGTGTGGATGCAATCGTGGTATCTACCCTTGAAATGATAAAGGTGGCACTTGAGGAAACCGAAGAGCTTTTCTGTAAAATAATTTTTGCGCCTGGTAGGATTGTAAGAGATTTTGAATATGTTTTACTAGATGAAAATATTGAACTTATTCGATCTACTGCTGGGATTTGGGCTGGTACCTATGGTTTATTAACATGGGCAGAAAAAAATAAAGTTAAAATTCTAGGGATTGACCAAGGATTAAACATATTTAACAGCAGGTCAGCTTTAGGTCATAAGAATAGAAAGGCAACTGTAACACTCTCACCAGAGATGTCGATGTACCAAATCAAGGCGCTCACTGCACCTGACATGGAGTTTGAAGCATTGGTTTATGGACGACAATCTGTAATGATCACAGAATACTGTCCAATTTCTGCAACCCTAGCAGGTGGTGTAATTGATTGTGGCCTTTGTGAAACGAAGAATTATGGATTACAAGATAAAAAAGGTGCAACATTCCCAATTATGCGTTCAAATAAAGCATGTAGGACGGAAATTTTAAACAGTAAAATTCTTTTTGTACCTGAAGAGTTAGAGACATTGTATGACACAGGTGTAAGATCTTATAAAATGGTCTTCACATTTGAATCAAAAGAGGACGCCGAAAAAGCAATACTTTTGTTTATGCATACAATGGATCATGAATTGACAGCAGAAGACGAAGCGGTTAGAAGCAATTTTGTAAGTAAGGGCCTTACAAGAGGTCATTACTACAGAGGTGTTTTCGCCGACGATTAGAGGTGAATGACATGAATCCTAAATCACTTAGGGTATTAGAATATGAAAAAATTAAAGAAATGCTTCGAAAGGAAGTTGGATCTCAGTTGGGTAAAGAACTTATAGATGCACTTGAGCCCTCCAGTGAGTTAGCGGAGATTAAGTACATTTTAGGTCAAACATCCGAGGCTACAACCCTTTTAATGAAGCATACACAGTTTCCGATGGGCCGTGTACATGATTTGTCTACACATATTCGTGTGGCTGAAATTGGATCTTTCCTTTATCCGGGACAATTATTAGAAGTATGTGATTCTCTGCGGTCAGCAAGACGTATGAAGAATTTCATAACTAAACAACGTGATGAAGTTGAGGGTGGTCTTCCTATTCTTGGGGAGTACGCTGATTTTCTTACCAACTTAAAACCGATTGAAGAAGATATAGATAATGCCATAGCTGGAGAAAATGAAGTATCGGACAGTGCCAGCCCTGATCTTCGTAAAATCCGCCGAAGCATTGATAACAAAAATGCCAGTATTAGAAAGAAACTAGATTCTGTTATTCATGCAAGTCAAAACCAGAAGTACTTACAAGATGCAATCGTGACAATTAGACAAGACCGTTTTGTTGTTCCTGTTAAATCAGAGTATAAAAACATGATTAAAGGGCTTGTACACGACCAGTCTTCAAGTGGTGCAACCCTTTATATTGAGCCAATGGCAGTGGTTGAACTCAACAACCAGTTAAAAGAATTAAAGCTGGATGAAAAAAAGGAAATTGAACGTATATTAAGAGAATTGACAGCTTCAGTGGGTGGCTTCTCTGAAGAGGTTCGTACCAACCAAAAGTATTTAGCTATTCTTGACTTTATAGTAGCAAAGGCAAAATTATCTCTTAAAATGAAAGCCATAGAACCTAAGCTCAATGACAAAGGTGCCCTACACATAAAAAATGGTAGACATCCATTACTTGAAGCTAAAACGGTTGTGCCTTCTAACGTTTGGATCGGTAAAGAGTTCACTTCTTTATTAATTACGGGTCCAAATACTGGGGGTAAAACGGTTACGCTTAAAACAGTTGGACTTTTAGCTTTAATGACACAGTCAGGCCTGCATATACCAGCTGATTATGGAACTGAAATGGCAGTCTTTGATAGTGTGTACGCAGATATTGGTGATGAGCAAAGTATCGAGCAAAGTTTATCAACGTTCTCCTCTCACATGACCAACATTGTAAATATTATTGAAAATGTGACTGAAAAATCATTGGTTTTGTTTGATGAATTAGGTGCCGGAACTGACCCTGCTGAAGGGGCTGCACTCGCCATGGCAATCCTTACTAGATTATATGATAGAAAGATTAGAACCATTGCCACAACGCACTACTCAGAGTTAAAGCAGTTTGCCCTTGTCCATGAAGGTATGGAGAATGCTTCGGTAGAGTTTGATGTGGAGTCATTAAGCCCAACGTATAGACTTTTAATTGGTGTACCGGGAAAATCAAATGCCTTTGAAATTTCTCTAAAACTCGGTCTAAGGGCAGATGTCATAGACGCAGCACGTGCTTTAGTTAAACAAGACGATATTGAGTTTGAAGAAGTGTTAAACTCCATTGAAGAGAATAGAAAAACAGCTGAATCAGAAAGAGATGAAGCCATTCGTCTGAGATTTGAAATGGAGAAACTTAAGAAGAAACTTGAAGAAAAAGAAGCACGTATTGCCAATCAAAGAGACAAACATGTTGCTGAAGCTAAAAAAGAAGCAAGAGCCATTCTGAAAAAAGCCAAAGAGGAATCTGAAGAAATTATCAAAGATCTTCGTGGTCTTAAAAAGAATGATAAAGATAAAAACAAAGAAATTGAAAAAATGCGTAGAAAACTGCGTGACAATATGAATGATGTAGCAGCGGATGCAATCATTGAACCTGATGTGGTTTACCGTAAAATTCCAAAGGATTTAAAGCTAGGTCAAAGTGTTAAGGTCGTTTCCTTGGGTCAAAAAGGAAATGTGTTATCATTGCCAGACAAAGATGGCGACTTACAAGTTCAAATTGGCATTATGAAAATGAAGGTTAATGTTAAAAACCTAATGTTAATGGACGACTCTGCATCAAAAGACGCGCCACTGGCACATAAACGTGCTCGTGGTAATGACAGAAAGTATGCATCAGTAGCAAAACATATGTCTACTGAAATCGATTTACGTGGTAAAACACTTGAAGAAGCGGAGTATGAACTAGACAAGTACTTAGATGACGCCTGCCTAGCAAGTTTGGAAAGTGTACGTGTCATCCACGGAAAAGGCACGGGCGCTCTTAGAGCAGGCCTAAAAGATTTCTTTAAGTACCATCATCATGTACGTAGTTTTGCTGAAGCACCCCTAAACCAAGGTGGCTCTGGTGTAACGATTGTAGAGTTGAAATAGGACCTGAGAGGTATTGCAATTATGATTCTAGTGAGCAGTTGTTTAATTGGTATGAGCTGTCGATATGATGGTACTGACAATAAGGTAGATCAAGTGCTGAAACATCTTGAAGGTAAGACGTGGATGCCTGTCTGCCCTGAGCAAATGGGTGGACTAACTACACCAAGAGACCCGGCTGAGATTATTAGGGACCGTGTAGTTAGTAAAACGGGCAATGATGTTACAGCTGAGTTTATTAAAGGCGCTGATGAAGTTGCACGTCTAGCACGTATGACAGGTGCTACGGATGCAATATTAAAAAGCAGATCACCTTCATGTGGTTGTGGAAAGATATACGATGGGACTTTTTCTAAGGTTTTGGTTGATGGAGATGGTCTTGCAACTCGCGCTTTAAAAAAGATGGGTGTAAAGGTTATTTCTGAAGAAGATTTATAAAAAATTTAATTAGGTTAAGATTTTGGAACCCCTGGGGATCTGAGTTTGAATGGTAAGTTAGAGTTACCCTACCATTTCAGCTATAGACTCACTAGGGGTTTATTTATACTCAAAATTGTAAAGTTCTCATTACCTCATGACGTGTTTCATTAAGTCAAACGGATGTGTGAGTTCTTCAATACTCTTAATATTTTGGGGTTCAACCGCTCCCCAACCCGCCAGATAAAAATCTACGCCAGCATGCTGCGCACAAGAACTGTCATATTGGGTATCACCAACATAAAGGGTTTCATCTGCCCTGCTTTTAGAGATATCAAGAAAATAGAGTAGAGGTTGCCCATCAGGTTTGTGTTTTTCAGTACTATCTGCAGTTACAATGTAATCGAAATGGTCTGCCAATAACTCAAAAAGTGGATCACCATAACATTCTCGTTCTCTTCTAGAGGTAACAATACCTAAAGTATGACCAGAAGACTTAAGGGCTGTTACAAGACTCATGACGCCTTCAAAAATAATATTTTTATGAGCTAGAGTTTTCATTTTCTCTTCCCAAGATTTTAGTGCCTTAACTGGATCAGAAAAACCAAACTCAGTTATTGTAGCTGTTCCAGGCACACCTAATACAAACTCTAAATCGACTGCTTTGTACTTCTTATTTAGTTCTGTGAGGAGGACTTCCTGTAATGCAAGGAGAATAGAATCCTCTGTATTTATAAGTGTTCCATCTACATCAAATACAATATTTTTATACATGTGAACTCCTTTCTAAGTTGAGATCTTTGGCTGAATCATATCATAGACAAATATTTAATTCAAGCAAAAACAAGCAAAACAAATTACAAAACAGCGCAAATTTTAGAAACAAACAGCGAAAACAAATAAAAAAAGCACAAATTGAATAGTTATGAAGAATAAAACAGCAAAAAGAATCACCCTATTACTGAATTGATTATTTTAATACTTGAATAACAGCATAAAACAGCATACTCTTAGAGGAGAGGTGAAGGTATGTTTAATGATGAAAGACAAAATAAAATTTTAGAGTTAATTGATAGTGTAGGTCGTGTTGAAGTTACGTCCCTAAGTGAGTCCTTAAATGTATCTTTAGACACAGTTAGACGGGACTTAAAAAAACTCGAAAAAGAGGGTTTGTTAAAAAGAACCCATGGTGGGGCGGTTAGGCTAAAACCGATTGGGGACGCATTTGATTATGCGACAAGGAAACGAATTCATTCAAAAGAAAAAATGCAGATTGCTAAAATAGCTGCATCTTATATTAAGGATCATGATTCAATTTTAATTGATGGTTCGACGACTATATCAGCACTATTACCGTATTTAGTAGAGAAACATGGACTAAGCGTTTTTACAAACAACGTGCAAGTCGCATGTGAGCTTCAAAAGATCAATGCTAGTATTAAAATATTTATGATAGGTGGCATTTTGGATGAAGAACACGGAAGTGCAATCAGTCATGATACAGTTGCATATATCGATAAACTTAATGTGAATAAAGTCTTCATAGGATCATGTTCAATATCACTAAAAAGAGGATTAAGTGCTTCTGAAGTTGAAGATGCTTCTGTAAAAAAGGCTATGTTAAAAGCAGGTGAGGAAATATTTATTCTGGCAGACCACACAAAGTTCACCCGTGAGTCAATGGTTCATATTGCGGATTTAGAACCTACATATAAAATAGTTTCTGACAAAGGCCTTGTTGAGATGTATGAGGATGTTTACTTAGAACTTCTAAAAAAGAAACTGGATGTCACAATAGCTGACTAAACGCATGCACAAAAGTATAGACAAGTTAATGTAACTATGATTTCAAGTTAGAGCATTTGGTTTGTCACAGTAAATAGAAGTAACATGTGTACAAAGTAACGCCGTCTTCAACCTAAGTGGAAGACGGCGTTTGTTATAGTGATTATTAATTTATTCGTTTAGTCATAATCTGGGACTTCAATGCGCACGGCATTCCCAGCAATTTTCTTATCTTTATACACGGCTGTTACAGAAACATAGACCTTTTCACCAGGATTGAATTTGCTGAAGTCACCTTCGTAATATTCATTACCTGTCCAGATTTCTGTTGAGGTTTTATACTTATCTGGGATCCACTGTAAGTAACCATTCTCAGGATAAATAGGTTGACTGTCATTTTGTGAAGCCACTACCTTATACCCGTCAAACAATGGGTGGTCAATTTGATCCCACTTAAGAACAATTTTACCTTTCTCAGCATATGCTTCAACTTTAGGGGTAATATATTCTCCAATTTCAACCTCTTCACCTGGCATCACAGCATCTTCTGTTCGTCCGAAATAATTTCCGTCTTCATAGAATGTAGTAATAGAAAAATAGTATTTTTCACCAGGTTTAAATGATGAAAAGTCACCATTGTTATATCCTGTGTAAGGTTTAATTTCAATACGTCTCGTTCCATAATCCGTAATGTACTTTAGTGAACCGTTTTCAGGATACTTTGGTGAGCTATCGGACTGACTTGCAACAACTTTGTATCCCTTAAAACCAACAGATGAAGGTTTAGACCATTCCAGTACAATGTGGTCATCTTTTACAATAGCTTCAATCTGAGCCAGTTTTTCGCTTGGATCTATATCTGAGTCCTTTTTATCGTCTTTATTTTCTTTGTCCTCATTCTTTTCTGATGCAGGTTCATCTAAATCAAAAGTGACCTTTTCTTCGTCGGAAACAACTATTTTTTCGGTTTTAATTAAGTTCATTAGTAGCGCCGCAGTTTCAGCACGGGTTAGGTCAGACTGTGGTGCAAACTGAAATCCATCGTCTACTGGCGATCCAGACATAAGACCATGTTTAACTGCAGTGGCTACATAATCTTTGAGATTGTTTGAAATGTCGTCTGCATCGACAAAATTTTCTAGGTACTCTGAATTACCATTTATGTCATACTTTAATGCCTTCACAAGAGCTACTGCCATATCTTCACGAACAGCATTGTCTTCAGGTCTAAAATAGTATGCCCCATTTGAAACATACCCAGTCATATAGTATTTTGAAGTTTCGACATATTTATAGGCCCAGTGATTTTTTTCAACATCTTCGAACCATGCTTTACTTGGTTTTTCAAGACTCAAATCGAGAGTTTTAACCATCATGGTCGCAAATGCATCTCTGTTGACGTTCTCAAGTGGTTTGAAGCTTCCATCATCATATCCTGAAATTATACCACTCTCAGCAAGTGTTTTCACAGCATCATAATACCAGTCACTATCCTTCACATCGGAAAAGTTCTTCTCCTCAGCATACGTCATCCCTAATCCGCTCATTGAAAAAATCACAATAAGTAGTAATACAGTAATCCTTTTAAACATATCCTTAGCCTCCTTGCGTGGTTATCCTACTTTATATATGTCGGCAAAAATGACGAAAAATACTCCGTTTTTCGGGATTTGTAATCTAATTATAACGAAATAAGGGCAGAGTCCTATGGTCTATAGAGGCAATGGTTAAATCTAATTTAGTGCTACGTTCACAGGGCTAGAGAGAAAGTCGCAAACACAAAATTCATTTGAAACCATCAAAACAATAAAAAAACACCTACCATAAGTATGGTAAGTGTTTATCTTTGAACCTATAAGGGTTAGTTGCTATTTAAAACTTCATTCACTCGGTCTAATATATACTGCAAGTTCTCATTGTTAGGTGCTTTTGTAAGACCTTTTTCAAACTGGGCTTTAGCACCAAGTAAGTTTTCTTGTCGAATCAACTCATAACCTTTATGATAGTCGTATTTCCATGTGTTTTTATAGTTTGGAATGCCCCAAGCTACACTGACAACAATAAGTACTAAAGTTACAGCTTGTGCAATCATGTGTTTAGGTTTAAAAGGCGACTGTTGTTTTACTCCAACAGACCATGCAGCCAAGTAACCACCGACCATACCTGCTAAGTGGGCAACGTTATCAATACTTGGATTCATAAATCCGTAAACCAAGTTGATTCCAAGTAGGACAAGCATGTCATTGCCATATATTTTTTTATACAAACTAGGGTTAATGGTCATTAAGTAGAGGTTTGCACCAAGAAGTCCGAATATAGCACCAGATGCACCAACACCAATGGCGTCGTTAAACATGTAACTCCCAAGAGCTCCAATAATACCTGCTACAAAGTATATAATTACAAACTTTACTCTTCCAAAGAAGACTTCAACATCTCGACCAAGTGCTCTAAGTGCCAGTGAGTTAAAAACTATATGCATTAAATTGGCATGTAAAAACATAGATGTTAGTAATCTAAAGTATTCACCATCAGCAATTCTCATATTATATTTTGCCCCAAAACTTACCAGTGTATCAATAGAAAGTTCTGTTGAAAAACCGGGTTGAAATAGGACCATAAGAACAAATAGTAGCACATTTATTCCAATTAAAATATAAGAAATAAAAAAGGGTTTCTTTACAGCTGTTGCTTCCAAATTACCGCCTCCCAAACGTATATATCTATTGCTGTTAGATGTGTAAGTCAATTAATACGCATAATAACAATAGGATTATGTTTATAATACCAGATAAGGTCGTAAGAAAGACCTAGAATTCTATAAATTCAAAAAAAGTTCACAACTCATCGATTTAGAATCTATTTATGTGGGTAATTTTAAGGCCAAACAGGCTTGATTTTGAAAAATCCCTATGTTACACTAGGGTGAATTAAACAGACTACCTGTCGATGACGAGGAAAGTAGTAGCTGAAAAGCGGATTTAGCGAACTGGGGAAGGTGAAAGCCCAGTCAAGCTTCAGATATGAATCGTACCTTCGAGACATCAGCTGAAATGAGTAAGTTGATTGGCTTCCGACCATTATCCCGGAATTGAGTGAGTTTGGTATTAAGCCAAACTAAAAAGAGTGGTAACGCGGTATATTCGTCTCTTGTTTTGATTTATAGTCAAAGCAAGGGACTTTTTTAATTCCAATTTTGATGAAATTGCCCCAACTATTATAAGAGTGTTTAAAGACTTAGTTAAACTTTATTTATCATCACCAAACTCTGAATGTAGGATTGGAACAATTTGATCAAAATTGGACACGACAATAAATTA
>Ga0209379_10000756_pt1 | contig 23800 bp, 18 predicted proteins | sample tdDd001_FD_187124 | JGI IMG/M metagenome (GOLD analysis project Ga0209379, IMG submission 187124) | Marine sediment microbial communities from the Atlantic coast under amendment with organic carbon and nitrate - tdDd00.1 (SPAdes)... | ecosystem: Environmental > Aquatic > Marine > Coastal >...
ATTTTTTAGATTTTGGGAATTACACGTCGTTTAATTCTTAATGCAATTCCCGGTATTCGGTTAGTTTTATGAAATCTATCTTAACTCCTGATTTAATTCACTAATGGTAAATCTGTTGTAGGAGTAACAAACTGATGACTCTCCAATGTTGGATAAATCATTTTATTAGAACCAAACTTTAATGATACTGCGTCATAACCCAATACATTTAAGTAAGCCGTAATCATAGATGAAGTTTGACCAGTCCAACAATAAGTACATACTTTAGCTGCAGCATCCAGATTTGCCATTTCACCATTCTCAAGGCTTAATGGTTGAACTCTGTACGCACCTGCAATATGTCCGTAATGATCTACATCTGCCTGTGCCCAGTAATTGTTAATGAAATAGTCAGTTGGTGTTGTTAATACATCTGTTGCATTTACTCCTTTAAAACCACCTGTAATCATTGCAGACACTCTTTCCTGAAGAATGGCAGCTCCACTAGTTGCTGATGACGTTAAGCTAGGATAATCGAAAGTTTGAACGCTTGCAACATCTGTTGTTACCCAGTTTGCATTTCCTTCGGCAACAGCACCATTTGTAGCACCTGAATTGCTTTCCCAAGAACCAGAAAGAGTTGAATTCCAACCACTCATTCCCCATTTCAATACCTTAGCATCTGTGTAACCACTCAAACGAAGAGCCACAACAGCATGAGAAGCTGTTTGTCCTGTATAACAAGCAACCAAAATTGGTTTTGTTGTATTGGCTGCATCTGTAAGAATATTAGTCAAAGATGAATTAACAGCACCTTCGATATGTCCAGCATTATAAGCATCTGCTGCACGAATGTCTAAAATATCATAAGTAGAAAGGAATGTACTTAAATCAGCCTCAGCAGGAGCACCTGTAATCCAACTGGTTAAAACGTCTGGTAAATCAAGATCGTTTGCAACTAAATAGTCTGATAAAGTCTCAAAAGTATTGGTTTCAACTACATCTGAAGTTACTAATGGTAAATCTACTGTAGGTGTAACAAACTTATGACTCTCCAATGTTGGATAAATCATATTGTTTGAACCAAACTTTAAAGAAACAGCATTGTAACCAATAACATTTAGATAAGCTGTAATCATCGAAGAAGTCTGACCAGTCCAGCAGTATGTACAAACGGTAGCATCTGCATCCAAATTCGCCATTTCACCATTTTCAAGACTTAATGGTTGAATTCTGTAAGCTCCTGCAATATGTCCGTAATGATCTACATCTGCTTGAGCCCAATAGTTATTAATAAAATAGTTAGATGGAGTAGTTAAAACTGTAGCAGCATCAACACCTTTAAAACCACCGGTTATCATAGCAGTAACTCTTTCCTCTAAAATACTTGCTCCAGTGGAAGCATTAGTTGTAATTCCAGGATAATCAAAAGTCTGGTTTGTTGCAACCGGAGTAGTTACCCAATTTGCATTTCCTTCTCCAACAGCGCCATTTGTAGCTCCCGATTTACCTTCCCAAGGTGCAGATAAAGTAGAATTCCATCCACTCATACCCCATTTTAAAACTTTTGCATCGGTATAACCGCTTAAACGAAGCGCAACAACAGCATGAGATGCAGTTTGTCCTGTATAACAAGCAACCAAAATTGGTTTTGTTGTACCTGCTGCTGTAGTAAGAATATTATCTAAAGAGGTATTCACTGCCCCTTCTATATGACCTGCCGCGTAAGCTTCTGCTGATCTTATATCTATAACATCGTAATTTGCAAGGTAGGCATCAACATCAGCAACAGCTGCAGGTGCACCTACAATCCAATCTGTTAAAACGTCAGGTAAATCAAGATCATTAGCAATCATATATGCTGATAATGTCTCAAAATTTTCAGTAGGATCTGGTCCTACAACAGGAGCGGCAACATCATTATCCTCCTTACAAGAAGTTAAGAACAATGCGGGCACCAAAGTAAAAATAAAGAAATACTTCATTAATTTTTTCATGTCTCAATAGTTTAGATTTGTAATAGTTGGGTTATTTTATTCAGGTTTAGAAGTTCAATATTAGCATCCACCAGAATCTTCTTCCTCGGCGGCTGCATATTCCATGCCTCCTTCTTCAATATTATCTTCGCTGATTTCAGGATAAGCTTCGTGCCAGCCATGCCAACCTCCGCTAATTACTTTCACATTTTTGTACCCCAATTGCTGCAAGCGCAATGCTGCTAAAGGGCTACGATTACTTTTCTTACAATAAAGAATTAATAATTCTTCTTTTTCAGGAACATACAATCCCTCTTCATCCCAAACTTTCTCGCTTCCAATTCTAAATTCCAAAACACCTCTTGGAATAGATACTGAGCCAGGGATAAAACCTTTGTCATGTTCCTTAGGCAATCTAACATCCAATAATACATATGGATCTTCACCATTCATAAGGTCATTAAAGTCCTTAACAGAAATTTCTGATACATTTTGCTTGATATCAGCAACCATATCATCAACACTTGCATAGGATTTAACAGGACCGTTAGAATTAGAGCTACATCCTACCATAGCGATAAGGCAGATAAAGAAAAGAGCCTTGATTGTTTTCATAGATTCAATAATTAAGTTCAAAAACGGTAACATTCTTTTGAGAAATTCTTACTTTTGCACTCCTTCAATCGTTTTCGACCATTCTGATAAAAAAAATCGACTCCGATTTAACTTATTTATTGGTCCTATTTGAAATGCTCAATAAAGATTTATTTCTCTATTACAATATTACAGGATTCAAAGATCAGTGACGAGCAAAACGTATAGCAATCCCTCAAGCAGAAATTTGTAATTTGAAACTATTTTCTTGACCTCAGAAAGGTGTTTTCTTGATCTATTACATGTTTTTTTCTGTTATATGACATGCTATAGTACTCTAAATTTGTATATATTTACAGGACTAGATACAACAACCTAAATCCCCTAGCCTATGGCTATCCCAGTAAAAACAACCTGTTGCAAGGAATGCGTTAGTAAGTCCGCTTGCTTCAAGGAGTTATCGGAAGAGGAGCTAATTCTGATAGACAAAGGACGCTTCGAAGTCACCTTTAAAAAGGGCGAGATCGTATGCAAACAAGGCATGCTTGCATCACATTTGATCTACATTAAGAAAGGTTTTGTGAAACTTTACATCGAAGGAGGCAACAATAAGAACATCATTTTAACCATTGAAAAGGATGGTTACATGATCGGATTACAGTCTCTTTTCGGTAATAGTGTTTTTCATTACACAGCCGTTGCTTATGAAGATACCACGGTATGTTTGTTCGAAATGCAATCCATCAGTGAAATTATTGAACAAAACTCAGGTTTTGCCTCAAAACTAATTGCCAGATTGAATGAAAACACCATTCGTGGGTATGGACGTCTTTTCTGTCTCACTCAAAAACAATCCAGCGGTCGTTTGGCTGATATCTTACTCTGCTTATCGGATAGATTGTATAAAAGTAATAATTTCGAAATGGCATTGTCGAGAAAAGATTTGGCAGAAATTACGGTTATGTCTGTAGAGAGTCTTTCCAGAGTCATCAAGGAATTTAAAGATGACAAAATCATTAAGCTTGATGGAAGAAAGCTTGAGATAATAGATAGGGAAAGATTGGAACGTATCTGTGAAACAGGATAATCATTGTTTAAAATATAAAAAAAGGGATCTCAAAATTGAGATCCCTTTTCTTTTATAGTAACTTTTTATCTTTTAGTACTTTCTTCAATTTAATGTGTCGATTATTAAACTTCTCTTTTAGAATATCCATAAAATTCCCAAACTCTATTGTTTTATTTATATCATCAAACAAAGGATCATCTTCTAAAAATAGGATTACCCATATTGAATATTGATCTTCTTTAGCAAAAAGTGCCAACTCCTTAAATGCTCGCTCCTGGTCACCTTCTTGTACTGCACAAACTGCCAGACTTAAATGTTTGTAAATTGAAGTATGGTTTTTTGCAAATTCTTTGTAGGAATCAAACAACATTTTGGCTTCCTGAAACTTTCCCACCTTTGCATATACATGAGCAATTTTACAATCTTCACCCGGATAAATACTTAATTTTTGATCCTTTCTATCTTTTACAAAAATGCTGTAATATTTATAGGCTTCCTCATAATCACGCTGAGCGTAACAAACTTTTCCTATCTCCTGCAAAATATCTAATCGGGTTTGATCTTTATTCCAAGCCTTTATAAGGAGTTTTTTAGTCTCTTTCAGATCCTTGTTTTTAGCATACAATATATAAGCCTTTAAATATTCGGAATACAGATTGTTCGGATTATAGCTTATCGACTTATTGATATATGTTTCCGACTCCTCTACAAATCCGGTTTGTATTAAGGCATTACTTATATGCAGATAAATAAAACTAGCCGTAACGGAATCATTAGCTGCAATAATTAACTGACTCCCTTTTAATGCGTACTCCAAATATTTTTCAGAATTAGGCATATAATTGGCATAGAAATTCGAAAGGTAATTCACTACGTAAGCTGAATTTGGATTGTACTCAAGGGCTCTTTCGAAATATGGCACTGCCGCTGCGTTTTCTCCTTTTGCTATATACGACAATGCCTTCGATATCAAACTTTGATAATCCTTAGAATCGAATAACATAGCCTTATCAGCATTAACAATAACTTCCTCGGTATGTTCTTTTTCCGCTTTAAAGATGTCTAAATAGTAATAGGCCATTGACTTAAATGCATATGCACGCGCAAACTTATCATCCAGTTCAATTGCTTTATCAAGATGAGTAATTGCTTCGAGCAGCACCTCTCTTTTTTCCTGACGCATTAAATCCAATGCTTTTAGAAATTCATCATATGCCTCAAGATTATCAGTAGGTGTTTTATCCATTAATTTCTCCTCTTCAGGAGTTATTATTGCCTTCACGCTGTTTGCAATTTTCTTAGCAACTTCTTTTTGTAGAGTGAAGATATCTTTGGTTTGTCGATCATACTGTTCTGCCCACAAATGCCTATCGTTACTTGCCTTTATCAGCTGAACATTCAATAAAATCTGATCCCCAATTTTCTGTCCACTTCCCTCTACAAAATAACTTACATCTAATTCTTCGGCAATTTCAGGAATAGTTAGGTTTGAATTTCTATACTTCTCCACCGAAGTTCGGCTGATCACCCTAACATCTTTAATCTTTTGTAGATGATTTAAAACCGATTCCATTAATCCGTTTACGATATAAACATTAGATGAATCTTTGCTATCGTTCTTAAAAGGAAGAACTGCAATTGATTTATCAACTTCATTATTGAATTGAATTGGATTTAGAATAAAATAGATAGTAAAAATGCTTAGTAGAACTGCTACAACTATTATAACAGATCTTTTTTGCCTATTTGATTTTTGCGGAGTGCTTTCTTTTTCTTCTAACTCATGCTTGCCTATTTCCCCTGGAGGATACCCATATAATTCTCTAAAGCATTTTATAAAATAAGAGGTGCTACTAAAACCAACCTGATAAGCCACTTCGGAGACATTAGAATCGCCTGTAATTAAAATTTCTTTAGCATTCTCGAGTCTTATTTTTCTAATAAATTGACTTACAGAAAGATTACACAGTTTTTTAACTTTTCGCAAGAGATTGGAACGACTCATTCCTATAGCATCAGCCAATTCAGAAACACCAAAACTTTCGTTTGATAGGTTTTCTTCAACAATGGATTTCAGCTTTAGTAAAAATTCATTCTCTTCAAATAGATGATTGGTCATTATAATGGAATAAAAAAACACTTCTTAATTCGCGAAAAAGATACAAATAATATCAACATCATTACTTAAATAATTCTGCCTCAACCAAGCCAGATTCATGGCTAAAACATTCAACCTGCAACATACTTTATACAAATGCGTCATAATTCACACTGATTCCCAAAAGCTTATAATCTTGGATTAATAAATGATATGACCTGCATCACGATTTGCCAGTCCTTTACATTAAATAATTGTTGAACTAAAAACCAGTAAAAATGAAAGCACATAGATTATTAGCATTTGGAATGTATGTATTATTTGTATTAGCAGTTTATTCTTGTGAAACTAAGAATTCAAAAACAACAAATAAATCGAATACTGCTGAGAAAGTAAAAGCTCCTTCGATGGATATTCATGCAGCCACATTCATGGGGAATACAAAATTGGTAAAACAACACATAGCAGCGGGAACTAATTTAAATAGTAAGGAACCAATGGGAGGATCAACTCCATTAATTACAGCTTGCTTATTTGGAAAAACTGAAGTAGCTCTTGAATTGATAAAAGCAGGAGTAGATTTAAATCTTAAAAACAATGATGGTTCTACAGCACTTCATGTTGCCGCATTCTTTTGCAGAACAAAGGTTGTTGAAGCTCTAGTAAAAAATGGAGCTGATCAAACTCTTAAGAACAATGCTGGTGCAACAGCTCTGGAAAGTGTCTCTGCTCCATTCACTCAAGTAAAAGGCATTTATGAATTCTTTGGTAAAGAATTGGGACCTCTTGGTTTAAAATTAAATTACGATAGAATTGAAAAAACAAGACCTGAAGTTGCTGAATTGTTGCAAAATAACAGCTAAATAGAAAGTAATAAATTTTAATGTCTTAGAAATACAAATCATGACAACAACAGAAAGAAGATACGATATAGATTGGCTGAGAGTAATTACAATTGGTTTGTTATTAATATATCATATAGCCATTGTATTCCAGCCTTGGGGCGTGCTTATTGGCTTTATTCAAAGTGATACTTCTATGGAAAGTATTTGGATTCCAATGTCTGCATTAAACATTTGGAGAATACCTCTACTATTTTTTGTTTCCGGAATGGGCGTTTGTTTTGCAATGCGAAAAAGAAATTCAAAACAGTTATTGCTGGAAAGAAGCAAAAGAATCTTACTTCCCTTTCTATTTGGAATGATTTGTATTGTCCCTTTACATTTTTTGATATGGAAAACTTATTACAATCAAGACTTGAATTATCAAATCAACCCAAGTCATTTGTGGTTTTTAGGAAACATCTTCATGTATGTATTACTACTACTTCCTATATTCCAACTCATTAAAAAGTACAATGGAAAGATCCAGGTTTGGCTAAAAAATCTTTTTAAAACTCCTTTGGGATTATTAGTAGTTCTGATTCCATTTGTCTTAGAATCAATTATCATCAATCCTGATCCTTTCGAAATGTATGCAATAACATTACATGGATTTTTATTGGGATTTTTAGCCTTTTTCTTTGGTTTTTGCTTTATACTGGCAGGAAATACACTTAGAAATACATTAATAAAATGGAGGTGGCCATTTCTAATCACTGCCATAGGTTTATACGGAATTCGCCTGATTACATTTCAGTTAAAATCACCTAATTATTTAATGTCAATAGAATCGAATATCTGGATTTTTGCAGTTTTTGGATTCGCGTTCCAATATCTTAATAAGCCGGGAAAAGTATTGACTTACTTAAGCGAAGCTGCCTACCCAATTTATATCCTTCATATGCTATGGTTATATGCAGCCTCTTATATAATTCTACCTATGCAAATGCCAGTTATTATCAAGTTCATAACTATTAACCTGCTAACATTTATTGGATGTTTTGCGATGTATGAATTTGTTATCAAACGCAGTATCATTTTACGCCCACTCTTTGGATTGAAAATAAGCATGAAATCCAAACCTAAGGTAGAACTTAAAATTTCATAAAATCAAAACCCCGCTACTTTGAATACGATTCAATTAGCGGGGTTTATCTACACCAAGCGCTTACACTACAAACGTCCCAAATCTTGAAGTTGTTGGTATAAATCTTTCATTTTTGTTAATTCTGTAATCAATTTATTATCACCTGCCTTTTTTAAATAAACTTCTGATTTTTCAAAGTTTCCCGTAATCATGTATAATATACCAGAATTTTTGGCAGCCATAAGAACAGCTCGTTTATCCGCAGCATTGTCTGCTACTTCTGCAAACAAATCTGCAGCTACGGCATAATTCTCTTTTTTAGTTAGTTTATAAGCTTCCTTCTGCGTTTTAGAAAGCGCCTTGTCCTTCACCTTTTTAACTTTCTTTACATCGTACTCTTTTGTCATCAATTTAGGAGTCAACTCTGCCTTAATCGATTTTAAATAGTCAGAAATACAATTCATCGTCAATTCTCCATCGGGAATTTCTCCTTCAAAATCTCCATCTTTGGTCAATTTTGGCGCACCTAAATATTCTTTCGAATAATGATAAGTCATATTCATTTTAGAATACACCTTAAGCGCAACACCCGATTTGTTTGTAAACTGTAAATCTACAGAAGCGTCGGCATCTTTATTTCTTGAGTATTTCTTTACCATATAAGGCAATTTATGCGTAGCAGTATAATATTTCCCTTTCATACCACTCTCATCACTTTTAGTTAAGTTAGAGCGAATGGTTCCTGAAATAACCAAATCAGCTTCTCCCTCACTATTTACCAACTGATACAATTGTGTACTCATCCATGGCAATGTAATTGCATATCCTTTTTGAGCTCCCAATTGAGCATCTTTAATGTTCTTTTTAATCAACTCAGTTACTGTTCCTCCAGTCCTTACATTCCAAGGTTCCGAATCTTCAACTGTAATATTTTTTACAAATACTGTTTTAACACCATCAAATACATGTGAAGGCATTTTCATGGTATAGGTTTTGATTTTCTCTGCATTACTAACTGTAGTTGCAACAACTAATAATGTTAACAGTACGAATATCTTTCTCATAATTCTATCTAATTGTATTTTTTACATGTACTTATTGAACTCTAAATAACTTCCACATTGATTGATCCCCTTCTGGTTTACTTTTAAAAGTGATTCTTTTACCTTCAGGTGTATCAACAAGAGTTAGATATTTAATGTCAGTTAAAGTATAATGATCCAGGGCTTTTGCATCATCAAAATGCGGCTCTTTTTTTCCATCGTAAAAACGAACATGCTCTCCATCTTCACAAATTTCAACAAACATCAAACTAGCATTTGGCAAGTCTAAATCAGCAGCAATTCTAAGTTTTAAGAAGCTATCTTTATCAATAACCAAACCACTCGATCCTCGCAAAACCTTTTTAGTTAAGAGAACCTTTTTAGCCAAATTATCCTTCGATTTATAGATGTAAATTTGTTTCTGTAAACTCTTGTCCTCAGCAGGCACCTCTTTTAGCTTAAAAACAGCGGCTGATTGTTCATCTCCAACCGTAAAAAGAAGATTTAAAATGTCATATTTCACCAAACCTTCTTCCGATTTGCATTTAATATTGAAATAGGGTTCCCCTAACATTCGTCCACTTTTATTCGTACTTATTTGTGCGTTAATTGCATTTCCGCATAGTAAGATTAAAATTCCTACAAGTAATTTTTTCATGTGTCTTTATTTATTTAATTGATATTTTCTAGATTTTTCTCTTCTAATGCCCCCGGAAAATATGAGCCACACTCCCCGGGGACCAACTTGGTTTTAGTTGTGAATAGAAAACATATGTATCTTATGGCTTACTTGTTTGTAGCAGGCTCAATGCGTTTTCCGCATCCAGTAGTCTCTACAATTTTATTTACATTCTTAGTGATAACGCGCTCAAAAGAAGTGTACTTTTGGTAAGATTCTTTGATTTTTGCAGTTTCATTCTTGATGTTATTGTACTCATTTTTTACAACATCCAGCTTCCCTTTCAACTCATCAACTCCCGGAATCTTAGGAAGACTGATTTTCAACTTCTTCATTATTGGTTCTGCAGCCTTCATTCCAATTTCTGCAATTTTTCCAGCAATATAACCACCAGCAGTAAGTGCTTTATGAAGCGACATTGTGGTAACTTTAAAATCAAACTCTTTTTTTAACACCTTATCCATTTGACCAGTTACCTTACTCACCTTATCAAGAGTCGGCTTAATTTTTTTCACCCCTTTCTTTACCTTCTGAGCAGGCGAATGAAGTACAGCTAAAGCTTTTGCTCCTTTCTCAAAACTTGTTAAGCTGTTGTTTAAATTTCTCATTTGATTCGAAGTGCCTTTTAATCCCTTATTTATTTCTTTTATAGCACCTTCCACCTTCTTAAAATCACTTTCCAATTTTAATGTTTTAATACAGTCATCAATTCCTTTAACAGTAGCTTCACTCTTCTCCAATACAATTTTCGTGGTTGCCACCATACCTTTTATCGCATCAACAGTATTTTTAACTTGTCCCACCGCCGATTTAGTTGGTGTAATAAAAGGACGATCAATTGCATTAAACTTTTCAACTAAACCACCAACTGGCTTTTGTGCTATGGATAATGATTTAGAAGTAAAACCACTTACCGTACCTACAACAGGAATTGCATTTAATGCTTTTAAGGTACTTCCAACATTTTTCATTTTGGTATTTAAACTTTTGGTCTGACTCGAAATGTAAGTCACCACCTCCATTACCTCGTAACCTTTATCTACCGATGCTGAAATGGTTCCAATACGATTGGTTAAAGCTGTGTATTGTTTTCGTGTTTCAGCCAGGTTCTTTTTTAAAGTGATCAATTCACTTCCAACATTCAAAGAGTAAATACGATACATGGAATCTTTATAATCAGGAATCCATTTTTGGGCACTTCTGTAGAAGGCAATAATTTTATCCTTTTCCTTTTTAGAAGATTTCTCCAACTTTATAGCAGAAGCATAATAAAATTCAGCAATTTTTTCTTTTGCTTTATCAATAGATTTTCTGGCATCATTATGGTTGGCGTTCCATTTTACAGCTAATTTAAACTGATCAACAGATTGTATATTCTTATTCACATCCTTTGATGTCAACAATTCCGAACCCTTCTTGTAGTACAATTCCGCAATTTTTTTTGCCACCTTATCTTTTGCATTAATTGCCTGAGCTAAGGAAGGTGTAAATTTAAGAGCATATCCCCAGGCTTCATGAGCTAAAACAAGAGTTGCGATATCCGAAGAGGTCTGATTTGAACTTGCGAACTCGGTATAATAAGTGCTTATCTTTTTAGCCGTTTCAATTCTAATATCCGAAGAACAATATTTACTGTAAGCTTTTCTTAGTTTCTCATAGGAATCCTTAATTAAGGAACGATCGATATCCTCTTTCCCTTTTTTCATTATTAAATTAAAGGCATATTCAACCGAAGCTTTCGATTGCACTGAGTAATCGACAAATTCGGTTGTCCACTCCCATTTTCCTTTCGGGTCGACAAATGGCAACTCAACCTGCTTAAGCTTTCCATAAACCGTCTCTAATAAATTATAGGTTTCTACCCTTTTTTCTGCCACTGCAATTGATTCTGTATTTTCAGAATTACCCAAATAGGATTTCGTTTTGGCAAGCGTTGTATTAAAATTCGTATACATGAATTTCTTGAATGCCTTAACATCAGGATCGATAATTATTGCATTAAAAGCATGGTCGAGACCTTTAAGTGCATTTCCTTTATTCATTTCTTCATTTGCAAGGTTAAACTCACTTCTTCCTTTCGAAAACAAGCTAGAAGTAACACCACAACTGGTAATAAAAATTGATACTGCAAGAATGCAAGCACCTACAAAAAATAGTTTTTTGAGTGTAAAATTCTTCATCAAGTAATGATATTTAATTAAGATTTGGGTTTAATTAAATAGATACCAAAACATCAATTGAATAATTTCATTGATCTACGAATTTGATCTGTTAATCACAATTAATTTTTATGTATCTATTAGGCTTGGCAAATATGTAAACTTCCTATCAGTGAGTAAAAAAACAGCAATAGACAAAGTAATAGACATAAGAAGCCCTCCATCATTAAGCACACTTAGTCAGACAATTAACTCTTGCGAGGCAAAAACTCTTACTTTTGTTGGTATATCATATTTTATATATTTTTGATATCATCTTAACAATATTATTTATTATATGCGATCTCTTCTACCCATATTTATCCTGTTCTTATTTACCATTTCGGAAGTTAGCGGCAATCAAAAAATAGATTCACTTCTTCTTATCTCAAAAAAACAATTGGGACAAGAACATTTAAATACGATACTAAAAATTGCAGAAGATTATAGTTATGGTTATAATGGTGATACCATAATTTATTACTCAAAAATGGCTAATCAGGAAGCACTTCAATTAAGAGATTCCATATCAATTCTAAAATCAAATCTTTATTGGAGTTCTGGATTGTATTCGAAAAAAGAATTTAATAAATCCCTTACCCAATTAAATAAGGTTTTACACCTATCCGGAAAGCTAAATAAACCCAAAGAAAGATTAAAAGCACTTTATCTAAAAGCAAGAAATTACCAAGGCTTAAAAGAGTATGAAAATTCAATCGTTCACTTTATTGAGGCTTATGAATATTCCGTTTTCCTTCTCAATAAAAATGATGACAGACTTACCAAAGAATATTGCAAAGGCATATTGAGACAATTGACTTACACATACTGGTATGCCTCAAAACTTAAAGAAGGAATTGCCTATTTTACCGAGATAATAGGCTATAATAAAGATGCTTCTGATGAAATTATGCGGTCCTATTTCTCCAACATATCGTTTCTATACAATAGAGGTATTGATGTTGATAAAGCTGAATATTATCTCCTAAAGGCTGCGGAAATAAGTAATAAAAGTGACAATCAAAACGATATTTACCAAGACCAGGCTTATCTGGGTGCATTATATGCTAATATAGGAGATTATCCAAAAGCAATTGATCATTATGAGCAAGCAATGCTCATTGCAAGACAACAGAATAATAGCAATAAAATCTCTTACATTCTTCAAAATCTTGGTTTGTGTTACAACGCAAATGGCGATCTTCAGAAAGGTGTAGATATGATTTTTGACGGAATTAAATTGTTCATTAAAAAAGATGATCAAAAAGCAGTTGCAAAAGCCTACCAACACCTTGGCAGAGTGATGATTAAATGGCATAATTTTAAAGATGCAGACAAATATCTTCAACAAGCTGCCAAATTGCATAAAGAAACAAATTTCAACGTGGAAGAATCTATTGATTATATCAATTTGGCAGTTTCAAAATACCATCAACAAGAAGCAGATTCTTCACTTATTTACCTTGAAAAGCTTAATACCATTCCAACATTAAAAGCAAGTACAAACAATGAATGTATGTATTTCTTAAATAAGGCTTTTGTGCATCTCGACTTGCAGAAAAAGCCTGAATTAGCCAGCACAAATATTAAAAAAGCAATGGAATTGGTTCAAAAAACCAAATCGCCTACAATTCGAACCTACGTTGAGAAACTACAGGGATCTTATTATTTGGCTTTGGATAGTGTTGAACAAGCAAAAAAGCATTTAGTAAATGCCTGGAACAATCACAAAAGTACAAGCATGCTTATCGATCAGGCTACAATTGCAAAACAATTATCATCTGCATATAAAAAGTTACATCAAACCGATAGCGCCTACTTCTATTTACAGAAAGCGGATAGCATTAATGCTAAACTTCATTTACGGGAAGATGTACTAACACTTTATAAAAAGGACAATGATTTTGTTGTATACCTGGCTAAAAAAGAACAAGCCGTTCTAACAAAAGAGAACAAAAGATTGTCCAATAGGATCATCCTGATTAGAGTGTTTTATATTCTTTTATCGGCAAGTGTAGTCGGCTTTTTGATTGTATTTATAAAGAAACGCACCAAAAGATACAAAAGCGAAATTCACAAAAAGGATACCCATCGTAAGCAACTTCAAAAACAATCAAAATTAGACAAATCGATCATAGACAAAAACAATAAATTGATCCAGACAAAAGAAAGCATTATTGCAGAATTAAACGAAAAACTCTTAAATAGTAAGTTTAATGCAAAATCGACTGATGATTTCAATGAAATAGAAGCTTTACTAAATGCCAAACTAACAACAGAGGAAGATTGGGATCAATATCTACAATTGTTCACCTTAAAGAATCCTAGCTTTATTCCAGAATTGAAAAATAGGTTTCCCAAGCTATCTCGAAATGAAATTAAAATATTCATTCTTATAAAATTAGGACTAACAACCAGAGAAATGGCTGGTATATTAATGATTTCGACATCGAGTGTGAATACGGCTCGCTATCGCCTTCGTAAGAAATTAAATTTGGATACAGATCAAAAAATTGAAGACATAATTGAGAATGAAATTTTATCCATTAAATAAGTAATCCTATTGTTATCATTCAGTTTTAATCCCTGCATCGCTCTACATACAAGTATCTTACATATAATAAATAATATTTATTAATTTCTCTGTAGTCAAATGATGTTTTCATTCGTCATATCGTAAGGTAATTGATAATCTTAATACGATTAACAATTACAAACGATCAATTTAATGACAAAAACACCTAATAATGAAGCAGCTAATCCTAAGTTTACTCGTATTCACTCTATTTATTCTTCCAGCCAAAAGCGAAAAATACGATATCATCATTCAAAACGTAAATATCGTTAATGTTGAAACAGGTAGTATCGTAAAAAACCAGGATGTTGGCGTTCAACAGCAAATCATAAAAAAAATAAGTACTGGAAATCGATTATTAGCAAGTGATAGCACTCAAGTTATTGATGGAAATGGTAAGTACTTAATCCCTGGACTCTGGGATATGCACGTGCATTTTTATTTTCCCGATAAAGAATATCTAAAAATGTATTTGGCAAAAGGCGTTGTTGGCGTGAGAGAAATGACCGGCTATCAGATGGAATGGAAAGACAGCTCCAAACAAAATTGCAATGTCCCAAGAATCATGTTTGCCAGCCAGATAATGGATGGTCCTACTCCTTGGTTTGAAAGTAGTATCCCCGTAAAAGACTGTGAACATGCAGTTGAAATTGTTCAGGAAGCCAAAAGAAATGGAAGTGAATTTGTAAAATTACTCAGTTTGGTTCCGAGAGATCAATATATGGCAATTGTGAATGAATGCAATCGATTAAATTTTGATTTTGCAGGTCATGTGCCCTACAGTGTACGTTTAATTGAAGCCGCAAAATTAGGGCAAAAATCAAATGAACACTTAAACGGCTTGCTCCTATCCTGTTCAAAAAAGGAGAATTTTTTACATGCAAGGTTAGACAGCTTGCTCTCCATATCCTCAAAAGAAGAAAAGCTATCAAAAATTTTGAAAATGCAAATCATGGGTTGTAGAACCAAGGCACTACGGTCATTTGATCAGCAGAAAGCTGATTCTGTAATTCATGAGTTATGCAAATACAACATGTACCAGTGCCCTACTCTTGGCGTGAAACATCGTTTTCAGTACAACGAATTGGAATGGATTTATACCGACAATAGATATGACTTTTTTCCACCTCCTGTTACGAAAAGATATCGCCCTGATGCAGAAACTCTAAAAAAAGTAAAGTCTTTTGATAGGGAGTTAATTCTGCAGGAAAAGTTACTTTTACAGATGCATACCGAAGGAATAAAAATTATTGCTGGTTCCGATCAGGGATGTGCTGGTTTTAATTTACATGATGAGCTTGAATATTTGGTAAATGCAGGACTTTCGAATGCTGAGGCGCTTAAAACAGCTACTATAAATCCAGCCTCTTTTATGAACAAGGAAAAAAGTATGGGAAGTGTTAAAGTAAATAAATTGGCTGATTTGGTTCTATTGAATGCGAATCCGCTCGAAAACATTCAAAACACACGCGATATCAAACTGGTCATTTTTAAAAATAAAGTCATTCAGCCAAATCAACTTCTTCAGGAAGTGAAAGAAGTCAATCTTAAAATTTCAAATGTAGATCCTTTCGAAAAAAAGTTTGATTAGAAAGATCGTTTCGAATGAAACACTCAAACATCCTGGTATGATTTAGAAGGCGGTACAATCACACACTAGCTTTGGCTTTTTGTATACCTCCAATTTTATGTGGATGTGTAACGCTTACTATTGTTAGCCTTACGCTATTCAATGTTGTGCTTATTTATCCAGTTGTTGACGTTTAAGTTTTTTTCTCTTCTTCGATCCATTTACTATTTCCAATAGGAAGTAAATTGCCGAATGCGTAAAAAACTTTGGTTCTATTTACAAAAAATTGTTAACTAGATTCAATTAGTTCTTATTGGAATTGGATAATTTTTCTCTGTATTCTTTAGCGATTTTAAGATATTGGTCCAAACTATCTTTTTGCTTCTTCAAATCAAATAATGCCTGGTTTATTAACTTTTTCAAGTGCAGTATCTCATTTTCCAGAACTGATGTTAGATTTTCATTTAGCTCTAATTGTTTTAGGGCAAAATTAAATTTGTAATCAATATCTTCAAGCATCTGTTTGATTTTAGTATCGCTTTTATACGGCAAGTAATAGTTATTTGAATAACTAATATATTCATTCAACATATAAATACCATCATTGTAATTATTAAAAGCAATATTGTGAATTTCTTTGGCAATATTGAATCTAATACTATGAAGATTATGATAATCTAAATAACAACTAATCCCATTTGATTCAATTCTTAGGCTACTTGAAAACAATCGTTCGATATCTGACTGTTTTTCATGTATTTTGACAGTGTCAATAAAATTAAAATAAGCTGTTTGTTCTTTAATAGCCTTTGACATTCCATTACGAAACTCTTGTTTTGTGATTGGATAATTTAAAAACTGCCAAAGAGGATCAAAAGGTATGTGTGTTTTTATAAATCTATTGGGTTTTATTTTAAAAAACTTATTATTTATTTTTTTTACATAAAGAGAATTTTGAATATAACCAGATCCCCAAGTCGGATCAGTCATATACCACGATGAATCTATCATTGATACGCACCATGAATGTGGATTTGGATCTACTAGTTTCTTATTTCTTGTGTACCCTGATATAACGTATGTTTTAACGCCAACTTTATTGGCAATATCTGAATATAAACTTGAAAAATTTGTACAAATTCCTCTTCTGGTTTTAAGAGTTTCATCAGAGCTAATATCAGAATTATACATATTAATAGCATACATATTATCAAAGTCATATTGAATATTTTCTGCAATCCAACAAAAAATGGCTCTGGATTTTTCTTCTTGGGAGTAAAAATTTAAATTTATATAATTGGCAATATCTTGTGATGAAGAAGTCAATGAATCAGGGATTTGAAGAACAATTCTATTGACCTTAACGAAACCCGTACTTGTTTGTGAATTGGATATGTTATTAAAAACTAATTGTAAGAATATTAATAAAACTAATGTTTTCACTTTATTCATAATTTTATTTTTTTATGCTCATATTGTAAATTCAAGCAATTCTTTAGACATTACCGAAGTTAGCGTCACGACTCTTTAATTTAACTTTTGTTCCAACACGTTTATTCTTCATAGTAGAATTCTATTCCTTTCGTTAAAAATTCTCTAAACAAATCTATTGACTCATTAAAATAATAGGAGTCAGATAGCTGATTTCCTTCTGAGTCAATGATATATAATACTGGCAGATCATTGTTGCTAGACAACTGTTTTTGATAATACTGGTTTATTTTACCTATTTGTCTAATGGTATCATTTGTTTGCTCGGAATAAATATGATATTGTGGAAGTGCTTTACCTTTATCATCAACATATAGGCACGTAATAATATACTTTTGTTTTATTAGTTTTAATATTTCTGAGTCAGACATTACAAAAGCTTCAAATTCTCGTGATGCTACAGAACCATGTCCGGTAAAATATAATAAAAGGGGCTTATTAGAAATACGTGAACATTCCATTCCTTCGGCTAATTCAAAATAACCATCTAATTTGTGTGGTAAATGGAGCCAGTCATAATAACTTGGGAAAGGACATTCCGTAGTACTTTTAGTTTGATAATATACTGTCAATTCCTGAAATACATCAAAGTATGTCCAGTCATTATTTTCATTTTCCTTAACAATTATTTCGATTCTACTTATGTCATTTTCAGTAAAATTCATCTTTTTAAGTAATAGAAAATCATTTTCCCAGTTTACAATATTTGCTTTTCTATTAATAATTTCATTTTTCGCAATCACAACCTGTCTTGCCAATTTATATTCTTTTGTTTTTTTCATTTCATTCCATTGTTTAATAAAAACATTGTAGGTGGAATGAACTTCAGATTCATTTTTTAAATCTGTCAGGTTTAATATACTCAATATAAATTCCAAATTCTCACCAGAAGGCCCTTTAAGAATCTGCATATCAATTGAATCGTAATAGCAGTTCATTAAAACTTCTATATCTTTTAAAAACTCTTCTTTGTTTTCTTTGATGAAGGATAACGATATCTCCTTGTTTTTTAATTTCTCACAATCATTTTGAGATAAACAGGTAAGATTGGTAAATAAAACAATTAAGATTAAAGAGATTATTATTCTATCCATTTGAGTTTTTTTAATGTGTTGTAACTTGTTAGGAAATGCACCACAATTTTTAATTCTGAGTCTCTCAAATTTATGCAAAACAAATAGCAAACAATAAAATCAAAAGAGGTAAAATAATCGGCAAACATAAAATAGAATAGGTCTACATAATTACAAAAGGATATAAAAAAGCTGTGGTAGGAATACCACAGCTTAATCTTGTTTGCTCCTAACAAGTACAATATTTTTAATACAAATCTTCGTGTAAACGTGAAGTCTGTTTCAAATCTTCAATATAGTTGGATGCATCCTCCTCACTACATCTCGCTTCTTCCTGTATCAATGACAAAAGATTGCTTAGAACCGATCTCCCCATGGCAATAGATCCACAGATATATAGGTGAGCTCCATTTTCGAGCCATTGATAAATTTCCTTCCCTTGAAGTGAAAGGATGTCTTGTACATACACTTTTTTTGCTCCATCGCGGGAGAAAGCTAAATCCATTTTATTCAGGGTGCCGTCTTTCACAAAAGTTTTCAGCTCCTTTTGATATAAGAAATCATGTTCTCTATATTTCTCACCAAATATCAACCAATTGTTAGCTTTCGATTTAACGGCATTTCTTTCCTTCATAAAAGATATAAAAGGTGCAATGCCTGTTCCTGCACCAATCATGATAATCGGTGCCTCATCCTCTGGCAATCGAAAATCATGGTTCGGAATAAGCTGTACTTTAAGAGTTGAATCCACCTGTAAACCTTTGTTGATATAAGAAGAGCAAGCCCCTATTCTATCGCGTCCAAATACGGAATAGTTGAACTGTTTTACACACAGGTGAACTTCATCGGGCGTTTCGCTTGAACTCGATGCGATTGAATATTCTCTACGATTCATTTTATTCAGAATCTGAGATAAATCCTGTGCTTCGATTGAAGAGGGAAAATCGTGAAGCATATCATATACATCGGCTAGTTGAAGGTAGTTAAACAATTCGTTTTCATTATTGAGCAAGCTTTTTAATTCCTCATCTCCCGTATGCTTTTGATAAGCCTTTATCACATCTTCGCTCAAATTGGTTAACTCCAGCTTGGTAACCAATAACTCCTCAATACTCTTCTTTTTATCCTTATACCGCACCATTGTATCAGGCGAGTAATCCTGCAAAACCATGATTTTAACCACCAATGAATAGGGATTTTTAGGTTTAATACGAATGGAATCGCCAGGTTGATAAGTGAAATCCGGATGATCGGTTTGAAGGATTAGATGATTGATTTCACAAGTTGATTTTTCACTGGTCAGCGGATATTTAGCCTTAACCCGAAGGGTAAAAGTGGGTCCCAATTCTGGTGTTCCAAACTTTAAATCAAGCAGATCGCCATTTCGTCTGTTTTGGAACTTATTTAACAGGGATGATGCCCAGGATTCCGCATTTGCTTTAAAAGCCAAATCGCATGTTACCAAAGAGGAATACCGCTTAGCGCCCAGTTTTTCCAATTGTGCATCAATATCCTTACCGGTTTGGCAAAAATGCTGATAGCTCGAGTCGCCCAGTGCACAAACAGAATAGTTTAGATTGGACAATTGACCAAGCTGCTTTCCAAATAAATGCTTATGGAAAGCTTTGGCTTGTCCTGGGGGATCACCTTCTCCACGTGTACTAACAACTATAAAAAGATACTGCTCCTCTGCTAAATTGTTGACATCGTAATCGCTCATGCTAATAACAGAAGGATCCAATTCATATTTTTGGAATTGTTCTCTTAACTGTTCCGCGATAAATTTAGAGTTGCCTGTTTTTCCGCCATATAAGACAGTAACTGGTGAAGCAAAACTTTTGATATTTTGAATTGAAAAAGCTTGTGGCTCTTTCTTATATATAAATTGATGCATTAAGTTCTATTTAATTCGGGACTAAGATATCTTTTATTATTCGTATTTGGAATAATTCTAAATAAAAAAAATAATGCAATTGTTCTTCTGTTTTGTACCGATTGGTATGTAAATGATCGATGATAGATTTTTAGATTGTGGTCCAAATTTATTTTTTGTTGATATTGGAATTGGTAGAGACGCAATGCATCATTAAATAGTATAACTTTTCCTTATTAAATTTTGATAGTAGAAATCAAAGGCAATTCGGGTGAAGCAAAGCAGAACCGCATATACACTATTAAGTGATGTAACGGCTATTTTAATCCCTGCTGCTATCACAATAAATTCTCCTTTGCACAAAATTCATCTGTCTTTTTATCAATTCCTATTGAAACATTTTGTTTTCTTAATTCCGTATGCTCTATATCATTACCATCATATAACTCAAAGATATGAACTAAATATTTATGAGCATTCTTTACAATATCCATTACTTCAACAACTTGCCCATCTTCATAACCCATACAATTCATTATTCTGGTATCAAGATAATCGTTAAATTCTGGTTTATATAAGAAATCAGATCGATGATGAATAGTATCAATACACTTCCCCTGATTAAGTTTCGTACAATTTTCACATATGTCATCATTTTTAATTACTATTTTAATCGTACTTGTTTTATTCTCAAAAAGTTCATTCCCTATAGTATGATATGAGTGACCATAGGCATGTTCACTTAAAGACTTTCCTGAACCATAATCACGCATTATATCAAAAAAATGATGTATCCTTAATTCTCTCATCTGTATTTCTCTCTAATAGTTTTATTGTTATATTACTTAACGGTCTTGTTAAAATTTGCGAGTGATTAACAACCACCACCCTATAAAAACCACTTAGGTTTATTGTTTTTGTTACATTAGCACGTTGAGCGTTACCGTCTATGCCATTTATCTTTTGTTATGCTCTAGCATTTAATAACATAAACCTACCAATCATCATCACTCCCAATGTTTTTAGGCTCAAACATTTTCAGGAAAGTATAATCGTAAATCGGCACTGAATTTTTACTAAATAATTTTTCAAAAAAACCTTTATTAGTTATTGCATGCGAATTCAGAAGTACGATACTTCCATGACATCCTGACGAATTATTTTTTTTAGTCAAAGTAATTTTATTAATGGTAACACGATATCGAGATTCTTTAAACTGTATTGAAACAAAAGCAGAATGATAATATCCGAAAATTAAATCCGGAGTTTTGAATAAAGTATAACCTGCACCTTTATAGTCTGGTTCGAACAGTCGCAATTCACCCCTTAAACCATTTTCTGTAAATTCAATTTCTTTAAAGATACCTGAGTTTTGAAAATACTCTTTAATGACACTCTTTTGAAGTTCACTTTCAAATACTTTTTGCCAAGTGACTTCGCCTCTTACATTTTTAAAATAAAATTCATTTTCCTGACTATAACAAGAAAAGCTTAGCGTAATAACTGATAGGATTATAAATAATTTTTTCATCAAATGTGATATTAGTTGAAATGTGAATAATTAGCCGACATTATTTCAATTGAAATATATCGTCTTTCATTTTTTCTATATTGAGCTCATATCCCTTAGCTACCGCACGAAACGAAGTTCGATGAAATCAATCTTTTCGTGTGGTTTTGCTTTAGATATGGAACGTGATCGAATCGCGCACCAGCGGAGGTAATTTATTCATTTTTAACCTGTTTAATTTTATCCCTCACATCCCATATCTCCTTAATGCCACAAGATTTTTCATAAAATTCTAATGCTTTGCTTTTGTCTCCTTTCATCAAATAAACTTCTCCCATAAAATAATAAGTCTCGTATGGAACTTTATAATTCTCCAGGTTTAATTGCAATAGGTCGAGTGCATCATCATACTTTTGTTTCGTACAAAAATGCATAGCATATTCATTTACCAGCTGTTCGGGTAATGCTACATGAATCTTATATCTGTCTTCATTATTCTTTATATGATTTAGGATACTCTCTTTGTCAAACGAATGGATATATGTGTTCGGAATTTTATAATCGGAGTACAACTTTTCTAAAGCGTCATACATTGCTTTTAGAGTCATAGAAATATGATCTTCACTTGTGTAAAACTTAAAATCCCAACTTATTTTTTCAGAATATTTGGATTCTATCATTTTTGATAGTTTGATATTCGGTACAATTGTCGTTGAATCAACCAATCCACATACTGATAGAAAATAACACGACTTTATTGTGTCTTGCTTAGAAATATAAGATTCCAAATCTTTTGCAATTGTAGGGTCTATAAATATGGCAGGGTCGGCAGCAAAATACACATTAAAAAGTTCGTTCTGATTTGTGAATATATGATTAAGGCAGACAGCAGCTAACGAGTGACCAAACAGTAATCTATAATTATTTGTCCTGAAATCATCATCTATTTTAGGAATTAATTCCTTCTGTAGAAATTTTGTAAATTGGTCAGCCCCGCCACCATTCGATAATATCTCTATCTGATTAGGTGTATAATCTCTAACTCTGTCATTATCCGTAGAAACAATACCAACAATAATCATTCTTGGCATCCTTTGAACGAGCCTGGACATGTGATTTACAACTCCTGTAATTTGATGAAAGTGTTCTTGTCCATCCAATAAATACATTACCGGATAATCATATTTTGATTGATCATAGTCCGATGGTAAATACAGCCAATATTCTCTATTTTCATTTAAAATCTCTGATTCAATTACATACTTCTGTCCAATGGTTATTGGTACTTGATTCTGCCCAAATGATTTAGCAAATGAGAGTAATACAGTTATTAATATGATTATTATTCGTGTCATGTTCGTTTTTATAGCAGCCAACTTGTATCTAAACATAAGTAATTGTCTTTTTCTCCATTATCCAATCATAGTATTTTATTTATTCAATAAATATTGAATTCATCATTTACCCAATTTTGTGGGTTTGCCAGAATGTATTCCTCTATCCTATGGTAGGATTCTTCGGAACGGATAATGTGATCGTGGAAACGCGATTGCCAGGAAAAATCGACATGTATTTTTCTGGCATTTCTAGTCACCCCAATTTTAAATCCACGAATGATTGATGATAGGTTTTTAGATTGTGTACCAAATTTGTTTTTTGTTGTATCCATATTGGCATTGTATTGATTATCACCTATGATAATTATGGCATGAAAATGATTGGGCATGATAATGTAGGCGCCCCTTTTTAAATTCATATCCGGGTGCATTTCAAATGTTTTTAACCATTCAGCATCTACAATTTTTCCTATTTCGGACAATTGCATGCTGCCATCCACAAGATCGCCAAAATAATGTTCGCGGTTCTGTGTACAGATCGTTACAAAATAGGCCGCATGCCATCCATAATCCCAATTTTTCAATCGGGAGGATGCAATGCGGTATTTATTTTGAAATTTTTCTGTCATTGGTCATGGTATTTTCCAGGTATCCGGGTAGAGACGCAATGCATTGCGTCTCTACAATAATGGTTGCATCAACCATTTAATTATCACACCCATCATCAGATTTATTTTTCACATTGTATCATACCTTAGGTATCGCAT
>Ga0209379_10000757_pt1 | contig 23770 bp, 24 predicted proteins | sample tdDd001_FD_187124 | JGI IMG/M metagenome (GOLD analysis project Ga0209379, IMG submission 187124) | Marine sediment microbial communities from the Atlantic coast under amendment with organic carbon and nitrate - tdDd00.1 (SPAdes)... | ecosystem: Environmental > Aquatic > Marine > Coastal >...
GGAGCCGAAAAAATAGTATCTGGATTGCTCTTAGGGTTCATAACCAAATCTCTGCATACAAGCCGCCTGAAACGTCAGGCATCAAAAAAGGCGCGTATTTTATGGGAAATTCGCGCCTCTGTCATTTGCTTAATTATACGGGTACCTAAAACATCTGTATTTGCGAGTTGCCATCGTTGGCAGGAAACGAAGACAAATCTGGCAGGGAGAGCTTAAGTTGTAGTTGTTTATAGAGCTTTTCCGCAAGTTCTGGCGCTAAGACGTTATCCGGAGTGTGGATCATCAAGTAAGGCTGAATCCCTTGTTCAATCCACATCGGCAATTTCTTCAACCAGGGTTCGAAAAAGCGCAAGTTGTCGTCCATGTCTGGATGACCGATAAAACGAATCATTGGGTGCTTGGCGGTTGCTATAGCATGTACCGGGACGCGCGGCTTTTTCTGATGGGCGTCAATCACCGCTTCGGTCGTCGGCTGCGCGGCAAACACTGGGCGGCTGTCCATAATAATGCGGTCAATGCCACTTTCTAATAGCCACTGGTTTAGCGCACGCTCTTCTTCACCTTTGGAGAAAAACGCCATATGGCGAACTTCCACCCCAAGTGGAAAATTCGGTGGAAAGCAGGCACAGAACTTCTTTAGGCGATCAAGGTGCTCGGGACCAAAAGCGGCGGGGAGCTGAATCGTCCATTGACCGACACGCTCATGAAGTGGTTCCATGACTTTCATAAAGTCACGCAATTGTTCGTTACAACCTCGGAGCATCTGCTCGTGAGTAATGGCTTTTGGCAACTTAAAGGTGAATTTGAATTCGTCGTGAGTCGCGGCTTTCCAGTTTTGCACCGTGTTGAGCGTCGGTGTGGCATAAAAGGTGGTGTTGCCTTCTACGGTATGGAACACCTGCGCGTATTTTTCGAGTCGCTCTGCAGGCTTGGTTCCACTGCCATAAAAGCTCTGTTGCCATTGGTTGTGCGACCACATGGTTAATCCAAGTCGAAGGGGTAAATTATCCATATCTTTGCTTTACGTTTTTTCCTGAGCCCACTTTACGAGAGTTTTGCTGAAATAGGTAATTTCACGCTATAATCCCCATCAATTTTTTCGCTTTGGTGCGCTTTTGAACATTTGTTGTACTAAAAACCACCAATGAATGATAAAACACACTTAATTGTATGTTGAGTAGTCGATTTTCATAGGCTTTCAGCGTATAAATGGATCTTTACTCTGCTCGGCAATGAGGCTGACAGAGCGTAGTTAACAATATTTGAGAGATTGGGAATTTCATTATGCGTACCCATTACTGTGGTCACCTGAACAAGTCCCTTGCAGGACAAACTGTAGAACTTTGCGGCTGGGTTAACCGTCGTCGTGATTTAGGCGGTCTTATTTTTATCGATATGCGAGATCGTGAAGGTATCGTTCAGGTAGTTGTTGATCCAGATATGGCAGATGCGTATGAAGTGGCGAACACACTTCGTAATGAATTCTGTATCAAGCTAACTGGTGAAGTTCGCGTTCGTCCAGAAAGCCAAGTAAACAAAGACATGGCAACAGGTGAAGTTGAGATCCTTGCGAAAGGTCTTGAAATCATCAACCGTTCTGACGTTCTGCCTCTAGACTTCAACCAAAAGAACTCTGAAGAGCAACGTCTAAAATACCGTTACCTAGACCTACGTCGTCCAGAAATGAGCGACCGTATCAAGCTACGTGCTAAAGCGTCTAGCTTTGTTCGTCGTTTCCTAGATGACAACGGCTTCCTAGACATCGAAACTCCTGTACTGACTAAAGCGACACCGGAAGGTGCTCGTGACTACCTAGTACCTAGCCGTGTTCACAAAGGCAGCTTCTACGCGCTTCCTCAGTCTCCACAGCTATTCAAACAGCTTCTAATGATGTCTGGTTTTGACCGTTACTACCAAATCGTTAAGTGTTTCCGTGATGAAGACTTGCGTGCTGACCGTCAACCAGAATTCACTCAGATCGATATCGAAACGTCATTCATGACGGCTGATCAAGTTCGTGCAACGACTGAGAAAATGGTTCGTGAAATGTGGCAAGAGCTACTGAACGTTGACCTAGGTGAATTCCCAGTAATGCCGTTCAGCGAAGCGATTCGTCGTTTCGGTTCTGATAAGCCAGACCTGCGTAACCCACTAGAGCTAGTAGACGTTGCTGACCTAGTAAAAGACGTTGAGTTCAAAGTATTCTCTGGTCCAGCAAACGACGAGAAAGGTCGCGTTGCAGTTATCCGTGTTCCAGGTGGTGCTGAGCTTACTCGTAAGCAAATCGATGGCTACGCAGAATTCGTAGGTATCTACGGTGCGAAAGGTCTAGCATGGATGAAGGTTAACGACCGTGCAGCAGGCATGGAAGGTATCCAGTCTCCTGTAGCTAAATTCCTAAGCGAAGACGTGATCAACGGTATTCTAGATCGCACTCAAGCGGAATCTGGCGACATCATCCTATTCGGCGCAGATAAAGCAAACATCGTTGCTGAAGCACTAGGCGCACTTCGTCTTAAACTTGGTAAAGACCTAGAGCTAACGAAAGAAGGCACTTGGGCTCCTCTATGGGTTGTTGACTTCCCAATGTTCGAAGAAGACGACGAAGGCAACCTGCACGCTATGCACCACCCATTCACATCGCCTCTAGGTGTGACTGCGGAAGAGCTAAAAGCGAACCCAGCAGCGGCGAACTCAAACGCATACGACATGGTTCTAAACGGCTACGAAGTAGGCGGTGGTTCTGTACGTATTCACAACGCAGAAATGCAAGCTGCAGTATTTGATATCCTAGGTATCAATGCTGAAGAGCAACAACTGAAATTCGGCTTCCTACTGGACGCTCTGAAATTCGGTACGCCTCCGCATGCTGGTCTTGCATTCGGTCTAGACCGTCTAGTAATGCTGCTATGTGGTACAGAGAACATCCGTGATGTTATCGCGTTCCCTAAAACAACTGCGGCGGCGTGTCTACTAACAGACGCACCAAGCCTTGCAAACCCAGCGGCTCTAGAAGAGCTAGCGATTGCAGTAACAGTTGCGAAAGAAAAAGACGCAGAATAAGCGCACAACAATTGAAGAAAAAACTCCCGCACCTGCGGGAGTTTTTGTTTTAATGGCATATATACCCAAGTCCCTTACTATTTGTAAAGAGTGCCCTTCGGGAGCGTGTCATTGACTCGATTTTTATTAAACCAATGGTTGCGTCAAACAACTTGGAAAGAGCTGGCTATTCCGCTGCGTTGTTTTCCTTGACCTCGAATCAATGACAACGCTCTGAATCCTGCATCTTGAAATCACTTGGGTATAATTCTAATAAATTTAGTGAGTTATTGATTAGGACTCTTCATGTCAATTATTTTGGGCATTGACCCAGGCTCTCGCATTACTGGTTATGGCGTGATTCGCCAACAAGGTCGTCATCTGCAATATCTAGGCAGTGGCTGTATCCGTACTTCTGAAAAAGAGTTGCCAGGTCGACTCAAGCAAATCTACGCAGGTGTAACGGAAATCATTACCCAGTTTCAACCAGATGTGTTTGCGATTGAGCAAGTCTTTATGTCAAAGAACGCAGATTCTGCACTAAAGCTAGGTCAGGCTCGTGGCAGTGCAATTGTAGCGGCGGTAAATGCCGATCTTCCGGTGTATGAATATGCTGCGCGTCTGATCAAGCAGGCGGTAGTAGGTACGGGTGGTGCGGACAAAGTGCAGGTACAGCATATGGTTCAACACATGCTTAAGTTGCCAGCCAAGCCTCAAGCCGATGCTGCCGATGCGCTAGGCGTCGCCATTTGTCATGCCAATACCAATAAGACGCTGGTGGCGCTCGCTGGTAAAGCGACCAGTGCAAGAAAAGGTCGTTACCGTTAATTGTATTATTAAAAATGAGACATCTCAGACAGATTTAAGGATTAGATTTGTTGATAAAATGTTACAAAACTATAGTGGTCAGAGGTCTAATAAGAAATCAATCAAGGAAGATTGAACATGAATCCAGCCACGCTGTGGCGCAGTGCATTTATGCCGCGCCAAACTCAAAGGACAAGAACACAACAACGTCAAGCTGACATCCTTTCTCTATTCACTTTCATCGCTTTTCTCGTCGGGATCTACAGCCTGATCAAATGGTCCAAACATGGACATGAAAGCTTAATCTTCACCTCAGTACTCTTAATTGCACTCGAACTGGTATCCGCTTTCAGCCTGAAGTGGTTCAAGCAACCGGCATTGTCGCTTAATCTTGGCTTTGTCGGCATGTCGGTACACGCGCTCAATATCATTTACCAAAGTGGTGGTGTGGTTGATTCTACGCAAACCTATTGGGTTCCTCTGTTAGTTGTCGCTTTCTTCTTATCTGGCACTCGCATCATAGCGATCTCTTGGAGCGCGTTAGTGATAGCGGTTTCTGCGTTTATGACATTCCAGCATGTGTCTGGTGTTAGTTTCCCTCAACTCGTGTTGTCTGAATCTGCGCAGCGTGTAGAGATATGGTCGGGTACTGTGCTACCACTGGTGGTGATTTGTATTGCACAAGCTTTTACTGCCAAGCAGCGAGATATTGCGATTGAAAGTGCAGAGAAAGCCAAAGCAGAGAGTGAGTTGGTGGCGCAAAAGGCAACAGAAGGGGAGTTGCGTTTGGCCGAGGTACTAGAGCAAGCAAATCAGAATTCGACTGAGCTCAAGCAAGTTTCCCAAGTGCTTGATGAACAATCTTCTCAGTTAGATGTTCAAGTGAATGCACTTAATGTAAACAGTGAATCCCAAGCCAGCGCGGCAGAGCAGATGAGCCAGCAAGTGCATCATATGGCGACAGGGATCGAAGAGTCGGGCAAGTTCGTTGAAGAGTTGCGTGAGAAAAGTGAAGAGGTTCACCAACAAGCGGAGAAAAGTTCTGAGTTGCTCGAAGACTCCACCCAAGCTATCAGCCAAATAATCAGCAGCCATGAAGACATCATGAAAGTGGCAGACTTAATTACGTCGGTCGCGGAACAAACCAATCTATTGGCACTCAATGCGGCGATTGAAGCGGCGAGAGCGGGTGAGCAAGGTAGGGGCTTTGCTGTAGTTGCCGACCAAGTACGCGATCTTTCTGCTAAGAGCAGTGAGTCCGCGGTTGAGATTCGCAACTTACTTGATCGCAGTGAGCAAGAAGTAAAGCATGGTCAAAGTGTTGTGACGTCAAGTACCGAGCGTATGAACACCATTATTCAGCAAGTGACCACTATTTCTCATGATGTACAGAGCCTGTCCAGTATCATGGCAACACAAATGACGGCACTCAAAGAGTTGGATGAAGCGAGCAGTGAGGTCGCCAATGGCGTAGTTAACACCAAAACCATCGCAGAGACGGTAGCGCAATACGGCGCTGAACTGAACGGTCAAGTAGTCGCAGTGCGTAACCTCACTCAACAGCTTGATCAAGTTGTCTCAAAAATCTAAACCCACTGCATAAAGGACTGGATGTCTATCCAGTTCTTTATTATCCTGTCGCAAATTCATTTCCAAAGAGTATTTATAGTGATTGGACGTCTTCGCGGCACTCTGCTTGAAAAGCAACCACCTGAAGTTTTAATTGAAGTTAATGGCATTGGTTATGAAGTTCAGATGCCAATGAGCTGCTTCTACGAACTGCCAAATGTCGGCGAAGAAGCCATTATTTATACTCACTTTGTTGTGCGTGAAGACGCGCAATTGCTTTACGGTTTCAACACAGTAAAAGAGCGTGCACTTTTCCGTGAAGTGATTAAAGCGAACGGTGTTGGTCCTAAGCTAGGTCTAGGTATCCTTTCTGGCATGACGGCAAGCCAATTCGTTTCTTGCGTAGAGCGTGAAGACATTTCAACGCTTGTAAAACTTCCGGGTGTGGGTAAGAAGACGGCTGAACGCCTTGTCGTTGAAATGAAAGACCGCCTGAAAGGTTGGGGCGCTGGCGATCTATTTACGCCGTTTACCGATGCTGCACCTGCAGATGCTGGTTCTGCGGCTTCTAACAACGCAGAAGAAGAAGCAATCAGTGCGCTTCTTGCTCTAGGCTACAAGCCGACTCAAGCGTCGAAAGTGGTTTCTCAGATCGCTAAACCGGATATGACCAGTGAGCAACTGATCCGTGAAGCACTAAAATCGATGGTGTAACGGAAAGCCCAAGGGAACAATATGATTGAAGCCGATCGTTTAATCGCGCCAGAAAATCCTTCGTTTCGTGAAGAAGACGTCATCGACCGCGCGATTCGTCCTAAGAAGCTGGCGGATTACCAAGGTCAGGATCACGTGCGTGATCAGATGGAGATTTTCATCAAAGCCGCTCAACTGCGAAATGAAGCGCTTGACCACCTTTTGATTTTTGGTCCTCCAGGTTTGGGTAAAACCACGCTTGCGAACATCGTTGCCAATGAGATGGAAGTGAACATTCGCACCACTTCTGGCCCTGTGCTTGAGAAAGCAGGGGACTTAGCAGCGCTGTTGACCAACTTAGAAGAAAACGACGTGCTGTTCATTGACGAGATCCACCGATTAAGCCCAATGGTTGAAGAGGTGTTGTATCCAGCAATGGAAGACTACCAGTTAGACATCATGATTGGTGAAGGTCCTGCAGCGCGTTCTATCAAAATAGATTTGCCACCTTTCACTTTGATCGGTGCAACGACGCGTGCTGGTTCTTTGACTTCGCCACTTCGTGATCGCTTCGGTATTACGCAACGCCTTGAGTATTATAAAGTGAAAGACTTGCAAGATATCGTTCAGCGTAGTGCGGATTGCTTAGGGCTGTCGATGGAATCGGAAGGGGCGTTGGAAGTTGCTCGCCGTGCTCGTGGTACACCTCGTATCGCTAACCGCCTGCTACGCCGCGTTCGTGACTATGCTGAAGTTAAAGGCAATGGGCATATTTGTGCAGAGACGGCAGACAAAGCCTTGAACATGCTCGATGTGGATGCTGAAGGTTTCGATTATATGGACCGTAAGCTACTATTGGCGATCATGGAGAAGTTTGGCGGTGGTCCTGTCGGTTTGGACAACATGGCAGCGGCGATTGGTGAAGAGAAAGACACCATCGAAGACGTTCTTGAACCATATCTAATCCAACAAGGCTATTTACAACGCACTCCGCGTGGAAGAATTGCCACCGATCGTGCTTATCTGCATTTTGGAATTGAAAAGTAAGATTCCATATTTGACAAATGTGCGCTTGATATTTCACCAAGAGTGATGAGAGTCTCATTTATCAAATCCCAACTAATACTTTTTAGGTAAGAGCATTTTATAGATTGTTAATACTATGTTCTTACCTAACTCTGACAAAACTCTCCTGATTACCTCCCGTTAACATACTCATCGAATATCGGTTGATCTGGATCAATGTGATGGATTTTTGTGCAAATTCACAGATGAAATATTGATATACATCAAAGCGGAATCCCGCCATAAACCTTTTGAAACAATCTGTTTTTAGAAGTAATATTAGCCCTAGCTATATTAGCTGATGCTTAACAATTAACTAACCAATGAAGCACATTTTTGCAACAAGATGCTGTGATAATTCAACATCTTTCAAGTGTGAATAACACTTGTGTATGGAATGCAATATGTAGAGAGTGTCATTCAGCCGACACATAGGAGTTACCATGATTGACGTAGTTGATCTGTCGCGGTTGCAGTTTGCACTGACAGCGATGTATCACTTCCTATTCGTACCATTGACTCTTGGTATGGCCTTCCTTTTGGCCATTATGGAATCAATGTACGTAATGACGAACAAGCAAATCTATAAGGACATGACCAAGTTCTGGGGTAAGCTGTTCGGTATTAACTTTGCACTTGGTGTGGCTACCGGCCTAACCATGGAGTTCCAGTTTGGTACGAACTGGTCTTACTACTCGCACTACGTGGGTGACATTTTCGGTGCGCCACTGGCGATCGAAGCACTGGTTGCGTTCTTCCTGGAGTCAACTTTTGTTGGTCTATTCTTCTTCGGGTGGGATCGTCTATCAAAACGTCAACACTTAGCGGTAACCTGGCTGGTTGCGCTTGGTTCTAACTTCTCTGCACTTTGGATTCTTATCGCAAACGGCTGGATGCAAAACCCAGTTGGTGCAGAATTCAACTTCGAAACCATGCGTATGGAAATGGTGAGCTTTGCAGAAGTTGTACTAAACCCTGTAGCGCAAGTTAAGTTTGTACACACAGTAGCATCTGGCTACACGTGTGGTGCAATGTTCGTGTTGGGTATCAGCTCATACTACCTAATCAAAGGTCGTGATATCGCATTTGCTCGTCGTTCATTCGCGATTGCAGCTTCATTCGGTATGGCAGCAATCCTGTCTACTATCGTGCTAGGTGATGAATCTGGTTACGAGCTTGGTGAAGTACAAAAAGTGAAACTGGCAGCAGTTGAAGCAGAATGGCACACAGAGCCAGCGCCTGCGGCATTTACGCTGTTCGGTCTTCCAAACCAAGAAACGATGAACACTGATTACGCAATCAAGATCCCTTACGTAATGGGTATTATCGCGACTCGTTCATTTGACGAGCAAGTAACAGGCCTACATGATCTGCGTGAGGAGCACGTTGACCGCATCCGCACGGGTATGTATGCATACGAATTGCTTGAAAAACTGCGTGCAGGTGACAAATCTGAAGCAAACATGACTGCGTTTGACGAAGTGAAAGGTGACCTAGGTTACGGTCTACTTCTGAAGCGCTACACCGACAACGTCGTTGATGCGACAGAAGACCAAATCCAAGCTGCTGCGGATGACTCTATCCCAACAGTGTGGCCGCTATTCTGGTCGTTCCGTATCATGGTTGCGTGTGGCTTCATTATGCTATTCGTCTTTGGTGCTGCATTCGTTCAGACATGTCGTCAGAAAATTGAGCAGAAACAATGGATTCTTAAAGCTGCGCTATTCAGCATCCCTCTACCTTGGATTGCGATTGAAGCTGGTTGGTTTGTTGCAGAATACGGTCGTCAACCGTGGGCTGTTGGTGAAATCCTACCAGTACACGTAGCAGCGTCAGCATTAACCGCTGGTGAAATCTGGACTTCACTATTTGCAATCCTAGCGCTATACACTGCGTTCTTAATTGCAGAAGTATACCTAATGGTGAAATTCGCTCGTAAAGGTCCAAGCAGCCTGAAAACTGGTCGCTACCACTTCGAGCAGAATGCTGACTCTGTTGAAGACAAAGTTAGCCGCCAAGTAGAAGCGTAAGGCAAGGAGACAACAAGATGTTTGATTACGAAATCTTGCGATTCATCTGGTGGGTACTGATCGGTGTTCTACTAGTTGGTTTTGCAATTACTGATGGTTTCGATATGGGTGTAGGTGCGCTTGTACCTATTATCGGTAAAAACGACACTCAACGTCGTGTAATGATTAACTCAATCGCTCCGCACTGGGATGGTAACCAAGTTTGGCTTATCACCGCTGGTGGTGCATTGTTCGCAGCTTGGCCTTTGGTTTACGCAACATCGTTCTCTGGTTTCTACCTAGCGATGATCGTTACCCTAGCGGCACTTTGGCTACGTCCAATCGGTCTCGATTACCGTTCAAAGATTGAAGATAAAAAGTGGCGCAACACTTGGGATATCTGTATCTCAATCAGTGGCTTCGTTCCACCAATCATCTTCGGTGTTGCGTTTGGTAACCTTCTACAAGGCGTACCATTCCAATTGAACGATTTCCTAATGCCAACGTACCACGGTTCATTCTTTGGTCTACTAAACCCATTTGCTCTGCTTTGTGGTCTAGTGAGCTTGTTTATGATCCTAATGCAAGGTGCAACTTGGCTTCAAATGAAGACAACTGGCGAAGTACATACTCGTGCTCGTAACGTAGCTCAGCTAACTGGTCTACTAACAGTGGTTGCATTTGTAGTAGCGGGTTTCTGGATCCAAAGCATCGAAGGTTACGTAATCGTAGGTGGTATCGACACAGCAGCAGCTTCTAACCCTCTAAACAAAGAGGTTATCCGTGAAGCTGGTGCTTGGATGAACAACTTCGAAGCTTACCCACTGCTATGGGCTGCACCTGTACTGGGTGTTGCAATGCCACTTCTAGCGGTATTAGCATCTCGCCTTGAGAAGTGTGGTATTGCATTCCTAACGTCAAGCCTTGGTAATGCTGGTGTTATCTTCACTGCTGGTTTTGCAATGTTCCCATTCGTAATGCCTTCAGACCTAATGCCAAACCAAAGTCTGACAATGTGGGATGCAACTTCATCTGAGCTGACGTTGAACCTAATGACAGGCGTTGCGTTTGTTATGGTTCCAATCATCCTGGCTTACACGTCTTGGACTTATTACAAGATGTTCGGTCGCTTGGATGACAAGTTTATTGAAGAAAACAAAAACTCACTTTACTAAGGAGCGATCACTATGTGGTATTTCGCATGGATTCTAGGTGTACTACTTGCTTGTGCATTCGGTATCATCAATGCTCTTTGGTTAGAGCATACTGAAATGATGGATAAAGACAGTGAGTAATCTCGCTGACAAGGTAGCAAAGCTTCACGAACCAATGGACAAGACTCTGTTGAGAGTCTTGGCCTTAATCCTCGGCTTTATGCATGTTGGATTGGTGATGTGGGACCCAAATGCGTATCATCGAGAGATTGGTGGCTTTAACGCATTTATTGCACCAGCGCTGATTTGGGCATTATGCTCCAGCATGGTATATGGGGTAGGTTTCAAACCAAGAAACTGGTACTGGCAAGTGTTGTTCAGTCCTTATTTCTCACTTGCTATCTTAAGTTATCTAACTGCACTGTATTTCATGTAAGCGTTACGTTCTGAAATAAAGTCGGTTATTAAATCATCGAAATAAAAGCCAGACTTATTGTCTGGCTTTTATTTTTTCTACAAAATTCAAAAATATTCCCTTCGCTCAGTACCAATTACTGCCGCTTCAGTTATAGTAATTGCTTTAAAGAATTGAAATTACTGGTACTCCCTTGCAAGGCACATCAAATCCCTTCCGCTGGCCGATCACCGTGTATTACGAAGATACCGATGCGGGTGGCGTTGTATATCACTCTAATTATTTAAAATTCTTTGAACGTGCACGCACTGAGATGTTGCGTGCAAAAGGCATTTCTCAGCATGTGTTATTGGAACAAAACATTGGCTTTGTTGTCCGACACATGGATATCGATTTCAACCAAGGGGCGAGACTGGACGAGCATTTGACCGTTCTTACCCGAGTGTCAGAAATAAAACGTGCATCTCTGCAATTCTGTCAAGAATTAGTCAATGATGAAGGCAAAACATTGTGCAAGACAATTGTTAAGGTAGCATGTATCGATAATAAGAAAATGAAACCAATAGCTATCCCATCTTTTATCAATTCGGAGCTAACAAATAGTGACTGCTGATATTTCCATTTTAGATCTCTTTCTTCAGGCCAGTCTGTTGGTAAAGCTTGTGATGTTGACCCTGTTAGGCATGTCAATTGCGTCATGGGCGATGATCATTAAGCGCAGCAAAGTATTATCTCAAGCATCAAAAGACGCTGAGTCGTTTGAAGACAAATTTTGGTCTGGTACCGATCTTTCACAGCTATACCAGAAAGTAAAAGCTCGTAAAGACGAGATTGGCGGTACAGAAGAAATCTTTTACGCAGGTTTCACTGAGTTTGCTCGACTACGTAAGAGCAACGCTAACTCTCCTGCTTACATAATGGAAGGCACTGGCCGAGCGATGCGTGTTTCTGTAGCTCGTGAAGTCGATGAGCTAGAAACAAGCCTGCCTTTCCTTGCGACAGTCGGTTCTATTAGCCCATACATCGGCCTATTTGGTACGGTTTGGGGCATCATGCATGCCTTTATTGCTTTGGGCGAAGTAAAACAAGCGACGCTTTCTATGGTAGCACCAGGTATTGCCGAAGCTTTGATTGCAACCGCAATGGGTCTGTTTGCGGCGATTCCAGCGGTAATGGCGTACAACCGTCTAAGCAATAAAGTGAGTAAGCTTGAGCACACATACGCGACTTTCTCTGAAGAATTCCACAGTATCCTGCATCGTCAAGCAATGGCAGGCAGAGATGGCTCGGATAAGGAATAGTCGATGGCTGGCTATCAACCTAAAAAGCGTAAAATGACAGCAGAGATCAACGTCGTTCCTTATATAGACGTAATGCTCGTGTTGTTGATTATTTTCATGGCAACGGCTCCATTTGTTACTCAAGGGGTTGACGTTGATCTTCCAAAAACGTCGACTGCAGAATCGATGCAAGAGCTGGCGGGTGATACTGATAGCAGTTTCATCATCATCGAAATCGATCGTGACGGTAATTTAGGACTAAGCGTGAATGATGAAGAAGTCCAGCGCGGTCTATCTCTACAAGATGTCATTGTTCGAGTAAAAGCGGAGCGTGAAATCAAACCGGATTCGCCAGTTGCAGTTGGTGGTGACGCGGCAACGCCTTACTCAGACGTAGTAATTCTGCTTGATGAGTTAAGTCGTGCTGGTATTCCAAAAGTTGGTCTGATGACTGATATCAGGGAATAGACATCTAAGATCTATGAAAGATAACAAGAAAAAAACCAAAGAATATACCAAACCGATAGCGATATCGGTGGGTTTGCATGCGCTGTTAGTCGTGGCGTTGCTTTGGGGGACGGATTTCACCATGTCTAAACCCGAGCCAACAGGGCAAATGGTTCAGGCGGTGGTGATTGATCCAAAACTTGTTCAGCAGCAGGCGAAAGAGATTCGTCAGCAGCGCGAAAAAGCCGCGAAGAAAGAGCAAGATCGTCTTGATAAGTTGCGACGAGAAGCTGAGCAGCTTGAAAAAAACCGCAAAGCTGAAGAAGAACAGATTCGCAAGCTGAAAGAGCAGCAGGCAAAAGACGCCAAAGCAGCTCGTGAAGCCGAAGTGGCTCGTGAGAAGAAAGAACAAGAACGCAAGGCAGCAGAAGAACGCACTCGCAAAGAAAAAGAGCGAGCTGCAAAAGCGGAGAAAGAGCGTAAGGCCAAAGAAGAGGCAGTTCGAAAAGCTGAGCAGGAGCGTATCGCCAAAGAAGCAGCAATCGCTAAGGCAGAGCAAGAGCGTGTAGCACGTGAGAAGGCTGCGAAAGAAGCTGAGGAAAAGGCTCGACGCGAACGTGAGGCGGCAGCGAAAGCGGAACAAGAGCGCATTGCTAAAGAAAAGGCAGCCAAAGAGGCCGCTGAGCGCGAACGTAAAGCTCGAGAAGCCGCAGAGAAAGCAGAGCGTGAACGTAAAGAGCAAGAAGCTGCGCTTGACGATATCTTCTCGGGGTTAGAAAGTGAAGCGAGTCAGAATACTGCAGCTCGAAACCAGTTCGTTGATGATGAATTGGCGCGTATGTCTTCAATCTACACTCAAAATATTCAGCAAAGGCTGATTAAGGATGATTACCTGTTGGGAAAGGAGTGTAGGGTAAACATCAAACTCATTCCGACAGGGACAGATATGATGGTTTCAGGAGTTACGGTCCTTGGTGGAGATTCAAGGGTGTGCGCCGCTGCAAAAAGTGCGATCGCTCAAGTGGGTACTTTCCCAAAATCTACGGAAGCTTCTGTGAACGAAAGACTTAAAGATATCAACTTAACCGTTGCTTTAGACTAGAAGGAATAAGACGTGATTAAACGCCTTTTACTAGGAATGTTTGTACTGCTTGGCAGTATAACGAACGTGGCTCACGCTGCATTAGAGCTGGTCATTACTGATGGTATTGATTCAGCACGACCAATTGCTGTTGTTCCCTTTAAATGGGAAGGAAGCCAACCACTGCCGACAGATGTTTCTGCTGTTATCGCATCAGACCTTCAGCGTAGTGGTAAATTTAGCCCGATCCCTACCAACAAGATGCCTCAAACGCCTTTTAACGAATCTGAGGTTAACTTTGATGCTTGGACCAGTCTTGGCGTTGATGCTCTGTTAACAGGTAGCATTACTCAAAATGCGCAAGGCAATTTTGTTATCAACTACCAGCTAGTTGACGTAGTTCGTGGTCAGTTGACCGGTGGGCAAAGTCGAGCGCTTGGTGAAGATGGTGAACTTGTTCTGTCTAAGGACCATGTACTGTTCAACAAGGTTGCAACGGTTGAAGCCCCACGAATGCGTGAATACGCTCACCGTATCTCCGATTTGGTATACGAGCAACTGACTGGTGAACGTGGTGCATTTATGACTCGCATTGCGTACGTGGTGGTGAATGATAAAGATCGCTTCCCTTACCAGCTTCGAGTTGCTGATTATGATGGTTTTAACGAGCGATTAGTCCTTCGTTCAAAGCAGCCGTTGATGTCACCAGCTTGGTCGCCTGATGGTCAAAAACTAGCATACGTAAGCTTCCAGAACGGCCAAGCTGAAATCTTCATTATGAATATTTATACGGGTGAGCGTGAGAAGGTTACGTCATACCCTCGTCATAATGGTGCGCCAAGATTCTCACCGGATGGTAGTAAGCTGGCGTTAGTGTTGTCTAAGACGGGATCGTTACAGGTCTACACTTTAGACCTAAAAACTCGCAAGCTGACACAAATTACGCGTGGCAGATCAAATAATACAGAACCATTCTGGCATCCGGATGGAAAATCGTTGATTTTTACATCGGATAGGGGTGGTAAACCACAGATTTATCAAGTAAATTTGGGCGATAGTTCAATTAATCGTCTGACGTGGCAAGGTAGTCAAAACTTGGGTGGTCAAATTACTCCTGATGGCCGATTCCTTATTATGGTGAATCGAAGCAATTCAGGCTTTAATCTGGCTAAGCAAGATTTGGAAACTGGTTCATTGCAAGTACTTACTAAAACGCTACTTGATGAGTCACCGAGCATTGCCCCAAATGGTGGCATGGTGATTTACAGCTCGATTTACAACAAGAAAAATGTACTGTCGATGGTGTCTATTGATGGTCGATTTAAAGCTAGATTACCGGCAACAAATGGGCGTGTCAGAGCTCCCGCATGGTCTCCGTTTTTGTAGCAATAAGTTTGATTAATGAAGGAAAATAAGATGCAACTTAACAAGGTTCTAAAAGGACTACTAATCGCACTTCCTGTAATGGCTGTTACAGCGTGTAGTTCTAGTGACGACGCTGCTTCTAACACTGGCGCAGAAACTAACAACTCTGCGGAGACTACAGTAGTAACTCCAATTGACCCAAATGGTCAGCTAACAGAGCAAGAGCTAAAAGAGCAAGCACTACGTGAAACTCAAACAATCTACTTCGCGTTTGATAACTCAACAATCGCTGGTGATTACGAAGAGATGCTAGCTGCTCATGCTGCTTACCTAAGCAAGAACCCTGCGCTTAAAGTAACGGTTGAAGGTCACGCAGACGAGCGCGGCACTCCTGAGTACAACATCGCTCTAGGCGAGCGTCGTGCTCAAGCAGTTGCTAACTACCTACAAGCACTAGGTGTACAAGCAGATCAAATCTCTATCGTTTCTTACGGTGAAGAAAAACCACTTCTTCTAGGTCAATCTGAAGAAGTTTACGCTAAGAACCGTCGTGCGGTTCTAGTGTACTAATCTGAGGTAAACCTCATGTTCAGTAACACTAAGCGCGCTGTTACGCTTACGTTACTGGCAAGTGCAGCGAACTTCGCGTTCGCTGCACCAGCTCCAGTATCAGACCTCAACAGCACCTCATCGACCGCATCACAGACTCGCTCGGGTCCAGAAACTGATATCGAACGTCTAGAGCGTTTGCTACAAAATCGCAATCGCGTTCAAGTACAAATGCAGGGACAGATTGATCAGATGTCTCAGGAAATCAGTGATCTTCGTGGTGAGTTAGAGCGCAACAGCTATGAAATGCAGCAAATGCTTAAGAGACAGCGAGAGTTGTTTGTAGAGCTTGATCGTATTCGTGGTGAAATGAAAGCGGCTCCAGCTGCGGCAGAGAAAAAGCCAGCTGAAACAGGTGGTAAGTACAGTTCTAATGTAGATGAGCAAACCGCGTATCAAAATGCGGTTGACCTTATCCTTAAAAAACGTGACTACACCGGCGCGATTGCAGCTTTCCAGCAGTTCCAGAAAGATTATCCTGATTCTACCTATTCAGCGAACTCACACTACTGGCTAGGTCAGCTGTACTTTGCTAAGAAGCAGGACAAAGAAGCGGTGAAGAGTTTTGCGGCGGTTGTTTCTTACAAAGAATCTAACAAGCGTGCAGACGCATTGGTTAAGCTAGGTGATATCGCTGAGCGTAACAACAATGCTGCGCAGGCGAAAAAATACTATCAGCAAGTTGTGGATGAGTATCCAGGCAGTGCTTCGGCGAAAGTCGCAAGCTCTAAGCTGAAGTAAACAAAGTCAAAAGGGAGCCTAGCTCCCTTTTTCTTTGCTCGCTCTTTTCAAGGTATAACAAAGATATACGGCTAGACTGCTACAAATTCCGGTTACGGGTTGGTTTTTGAAAATCAACAAGGTTACAATACTCGGATTAAAGGAAGTTGCGTAGAGCAAGAGCAATGAGCCACATATTAGATAAAATCGATACAGTTTACCCATTCCCACCAAAACCAATCCCATTAAGCCAAGAAGAAAAAGCCGATTACATCGCGCGAATCAAAAAGCTGCTTAAGGAGAAGGACGCGGTATTAATCGCGCACTACTACACCGACCCTGAAATTCAAGCTTTAGCTGAAGAAACCGGCGGTTTTGTTGGTGATTCGCTAGAAATGGCGAAATTTGGTAACCGCCACCCTGCAAGCACGCTGATCATCGGTGGTGTTCGCTTTATGGGTGAATCAGCAAAGATCCTAACGCCTGAAAAACGAATTCTAATGCCAACGCTAGAAGCGGAATGTTCGCTTGACCTTGGTTGCCCGGCGGACAAGTTTAGCGAGTTCTGTGACGCTCACCCTGACCACACGGTAGTGGTATACGCAAACACCTCAGCTGCAGTAAAAGCACGCGCAGATTGGGTTGTGACTTCTAGTATTGCTCTTGAAATCGTTGAGCACCTAGACGCGGAAGATAAACCAATCATCTGGGGCCCTGACCGTCACTTAGGTTCTTACATTGCGAACAAAACTGGCGCTGACATGTTGCTATGGCAAGGTGAGTGTGTGGTTCACGACGAGTTCTCTGCAGATGCACTACGCAAGATGAAGAGCGTATACCCAGATGCGGCAATCCTAGTTCACCCAGAGTCACCAGCAAGTGTGGTTGAGCTTGCAGATGCAGTTGGTTCGACTAGCCAGCTAATTAAAGCGGCGAAAGAGCTACCTCATCAGCAAATGATCGTCGCTACTGACAAAGGTATCTTCTTTAAGATGCAGCAGCTAGTGCCGGAAAAAGAACTGATAGAAGCGCCAACAGCAGGTGCAGGTGCGACGTGTCGCAGCTGTGCACATTGCCCATGGATGGCGATGAACGGTCTTAAAGCGATTGAAAAGGCACTGAGTGAAGGCGGCGCAGAGCACGAAATCTTCGTTGATGAAGCACTGCGTGTGAAATCACTCATCCCGCTGAACCGCATGTTGGATTTCGCAGAGCAACTAAACATGCAAGTAAAAGGCAACGCTTAGTTGCTCAGTCCTGTTTAGGCAAAGCTTGCTAAGACAAATCGCAAAAACCAGCCGAATGTGGCTGGTTTTTTTATTTCTTACAATCAATAGGTTAGTATTTAGTTATAGCAATCAGAAAGGAATCGGAAACTTATGGCTGTATGGCTAGTACTGAAAAAGTGGCTAAGTACCCATCTTTTTAAGTTGAGCAACCGAAATCTTCTCGTCATTAGTGGCGCCTACATTGCCTTCTCGTGGTTGTTGCTGGCTCTTGCAGGAGAGCATGCACTGACCGATAACTTCTCAAACTTCATTTACTACCTCATGGTGACCGCTTCAACGGTTGGCTATGGCGACTTATCACCCTCAAGTGATATGGGTAAGTGGGTAGTGGTGTTGTTTATTATCCCTGGCGGTTTGAGCTTATTTGCTGCCATTTTGGGACGAGTTGCTGGTGGCGCGATTGACTATTGGCGAGCAGGCATACTGGGTAAACGGAGAGTAAGAGTGGAAAACCATATCGTATTACTGGGTTGGAATGGCGCACGCACTATGCACCTTATCCGCATGTTGCAGCATGAAGAAGAGGGCAAACGCCCAATTGTGTTATGCAGTCGTTCAGACATTGAAAACCCATTACCAGGTGAAATTGGTTTTATCAAGGTGAACAGTTACACCGACGCGCAAGAGATGAAAAACGCCAACATCACCGATGCTAACTGTATTATTGTCGATAATCTTAGCGATGATATTACTCTCTCCGCCGCATTGTATTGTGCTTCGGTCAACCCTGATGCACACTTGCTCGCCTACTTTAAAGATGAAGCGTTGGGACGATTGCTCAGTCAGCATTGCCCTAAGGCAGAGTGCATTCCAGCGGTAGGCGCAGAGATGCTTGCGAAAGCGGCAGTAGATCCGGGTTCGAGCGCACTTCATCAGGAGCTACTTGCTTCAACTCGGGGTATGACACAGTACTCGGTGATTTACCCACAAGATCAACCGACAACCAGCGTGGAAAAGATCTTCGGATTTATCAAGAAGCATCACCAAGCTACGTTGATCGCGTTCGATCTTGGTGACGGGATTGAACTCAACCCAGATTTAAATGCTCAAGTGCCACCAAGCACTAAGCTGTTTTACATTGCCGACGAGCGAATTGATGACTTCGCTTGGACAGACATGAACAAGGACAAATAATGCATATGATTGCCGACCTGTTGGCAGGTTTTCCCAATTTTCTTCTCTACTTTTCTGTTTCGATCGTTTTCGTACTGGCGTTTAAGTTCGTCTACGTCAGATTGACACCTTATGACGAATGGCATCTGATCAAGGAAGAGAAAAATACCGCTGCGGCAGTTGCGTTAAGTGGTGCTTTTCTTGGTTACTGTCTGGCTATTGCCGGTGCTGCGACTAACTCAGTCAATATTGTGGATTTCATGGTATGGGGCGTTGTAGCGATGCTGGCACAGATAATTGCGTTCGGTATTGTGCGTTTTATTCTGCTGCCGAAAGTATCGGAGCGTATTGAGAATGATGAAGTACCAGCAGGCATTGTTTTAGCTGCCGTCTCTGTATCTGTCGGTGTGCTTAACGCAGCCTGCATGACCTACTAGGAGGCTCGATGAAACGCAGTTCCAATGTGAAACGCTCCTCAATGGACAAGAGTTTTAAGGTCGGGCGAATCATTCCATTCGTTGCTTTCGGTGGGATTTTTTTCCTCGCAACGCAAGAATCAAAAACGGAAGGCTACATCTACGTCGATGCTGATGAGTGTAAATCGGATGCGCCTGAGTTCAGTGAGCAGTGTGAAATCGCCTACCAAGAGGCAATGGCGCGTGCAGAAGAAAATGCACCGCGCTATAACAATGAGTACGAGTGTGAAGACGACTTCTATGAAGACGATTGTTATTACAGCTCGCGCCATCGTTCTTATGTGCCGTTTGTGGGAGGATACTTCTTCAGCCGTGCAGTAAGTGGTTTAAGCGGTTACAACAAAAGCTACTACTCAGAGCCGATGTATCGTTATAAATCGAAGTATTACAACGGTGCAGGGCAGTTTTACGGTTCTTACCGCAATCAATCCACTAAGGTCGCTACCAGTAACCTAAATAAGCGCGGTGGCGGTACGATTGGTCGCGCCATGTCTCGCGGTGGCTTTGGTAAAGCGGTGTCAGTAAGCCGCGGCGGTTAACTGAAATGTTTCGACGAGAAATTCAAGAAAGAGAAAACTGGCGTGAATTAGCACGCCAGTTTGGTTTTGGCTTCCATTCTATGTACGACCAACCGTATTGGGATGAGAGTGCTTACTATCAATTTACCCTTGAGCAGATTGAGAAAGACATTGAAGACCCAACGGAAGAGCTTCACCAAATGTGTCTTGAAATCGTCGATCAGGTTGTTCGAAGTGAGCAGTTACTGACGCAGTGTGCGATTCCCGAAGCCATGTGGTCGCAAGTCGCTTCTTCTTGGCTGCGAAGAGAGCCATCCCTTTATTCAAGAATGGACTTTGCTTACAACGGCTCATCGCCAGCAAAGTTGCTAGAGAACAACGCAGATACGCCAACGTCATTGTTTGAAACTGGCTTTTGGCAGTGGGTATGGTTAGAAGACGTTGTCAATAAAGGGCGTATTCACCAAAGTGCGGATCAGTTTAATATTCTGCAGGACTTTCTGATTGAACGCTTTGCTGACATTGCCAAATTGCAGCCGGGTCAAACGCTGCATTTTAGTTGTTGCAAATACACCGAAGAAGACAAAGGTACGGTGCAATACCTAGAAGACTGCGCAAGGGAGGCTGGGTTAGCAACCGCTTTTGTTTTTGTTGAAGATATTGGTGTGACACAAGATGGGCAATTTGTGGATGCTGATGGCAGAGCGATTCGCTGGATGTTCAAACTCTACCCGTGGGAGTTTATGTTCGAAGAGGAATACAGCCAGTATCTCGCAACATCGAGTGTGAACTGGTTAGAGCCAATGTGGAAATCGATTCTGTCTAACAAAGCGTTGTTGCCCTTGCTTTGGGAGAGGTTTCCAAATCATCCGAATCTTTTACCCGCGTATTTTGCCAATGATCCAAAAGCGGCTAGCTTAAAAGACTACGTTATTAAGCCTTTGTTTTCTCGCGAAGGTGCCAACATTGAGATTGTCAAAAATGGTCAGCGATTAGTGAAAACGCCGGGACCGTACGAATCGAACCAAAACATCATTCAACAATATCATCCGTTACCGAAATTTGGCTCAAGCCATACTTTGATTGGAAGTTGGCTCGTGAATGACAAAGCAGCAGGGATCTCGATTCGAGAAGACAGCAGTTTAGTGACTCAAGATATGGCGCGCTATATTCCTCATATTATTCTTTGAGTGGTAGCGTTGGCTTGGTTTGCTCAAAATATTTGTTTCGCAAAAACTAAGCCTCTCGAGTATGAGAGGCTTAGGACAGTGATTAACTACGATTCATCAGTGGCTATGTACGTGGCTATTTGCTTCTACTGCTAACTCAACCTCGATCGTTCCGGCATGTTTAAATTGCAGCGTCATCGGAAATCGTTCCCCCTTTTGGTAGGACTGCTTAGGATTGAAAATCATCAGGTGATAGCCGCCTGGTTGGAACATGACGGTCTTCATTGAGCCAATTCGAACGCTGTCGATTTTTTTCATCATCATCATTCCGTCGCTCATCTCGTGAGTATGTATTTCCACACGTTCAGCAATCGGGCTAGAGGCACTGATCAAGAAGTCATCTTTGCTTGAACCATTTTTTAGTTGGAAGAAACCAGCAATCACGGTCGTATTCGGTGGGGCTTCTCGACTCCAAGGATGATCTATTTGAATACTATCCTTTGCATATTCATGAGCACTCACGGGTGCGATGAGACAAACAGATAAAAATAGGGAGATGATTTTTAGCGCTTTTTTCATAATTATTTCCGTTAATTGTTGTTGGTTTACCAAGTGAGGTTGCCTTGGTAGACGAGCCAAAATGCAGTTTGCTTGGTTTGAAGAATGGATTCGTAGTTGGTTTGAAATCTCAAAAGTTGATGCATAGCAAAGTGCCAGTTAGCAATAGCGCTGATACGCTGTGGAGCATGACCTTTAGCATCTAAAACCTGTTCGAATTCAGCGTTGGTTTCGGTTACCTCATTGTCTGTTAGTAACCAGTCATAACGTGCGCCCATCTCAAGATTTTGGTACTGCCAACTTAACTGTGTAGACACACCGTGTTGAAATGCATCTAGCTCAGTTCGAATTTGCTGTGAATCTGTTAGAGTGGCATTTAGCCTTTGACCCATCCATTCCACTTGCCAGTTAAAGTTGTTCCACTTTAGATCGGCGCCGAAGGTCAACAGGGTAGTATCACCGTCATAGGTTAAGTTGCTGGAGGCGGTGTGAGCATGACTGTGACCATCATTTTCCGCTTGCTTTCGCGAAGTCGCGTTAAAATAAGCCGCACTTGCCATCACTTGCAGTTGGTAATCCGCTCTCAGTTGATACCAATTGGCAGTCAAACCAAAGGCGGCAGGCGAAGCGGAGCTACTATCGTATTGGGCAGGGTACTCGCTGCCACGACCAAGCCAAATGGTGGTGTCGTAGCGGTTTTGAGCAAAGGTCAGCTGAACACTATCATCGCTGTATTGACTACCAAGAAACGCTTGCTGGGTTAGTGAAGCATCAAGAAAACGCCAGTCGTGTTCGTGAACACCGTTATATAACCCTATTGGGCTGAGTTGACGACCTATGCGTAGTGTCCAATCTTGATGCAGGTGGGGTTGCAGCCATAGTTCTTCAAGTTCTATAGACTCGCCATGGTGACTACCAATGATAAGTTTTGCCGCTAGAACGTTATCTAGACTTGCCAAGAACCCGAGCTCGCCATGCATCAGCTGCAATCCTTCTTCGTAGTGAAAGGCTTTTTCATCCGTCACTACACCTGGAATTGAGTATGCCGTCTCTCTGTCGGTCTGATAGTAGCCAACTTGAGCAAAAAGGTTTGACTGTATATCGACCTCATCGAGCCAATCAGTTTGAGCTTGCTTAGCCTGTAAAGGGAGCGCCACTAGCAAGCTACCCATAGTAATTAGCACTTGCTTCATGACTTATCCTCTTGAGTAAACGGATTCGCATAGCGAGGGTTAGAGATAAATGTCTCATCACTCAGAGCATGTAAAAACATCAGCATGTCTTGTTTCTCTTGTGCACTGAGGGTGAAGCCTTTGACAAATTCACTCTTATTTGGGTTCTTTCTGCCATCCCCTTGATGCTCACCAGAAGTGATGTTGCGACCACCATTGGCGTAGAAATCCAACACTTCGCCGAGTGTGGCGATACTACCGTCATGCATATAAGGCGCGGTGTAGGCGATATTTCTCAGCGTGGGGGGGCGAAATTTCCCTTTGTCTTTTGGATCTTGAGTGACGGTGAACAAGCCATTGTCTGCAATGGGATAGCTGCCTTTGCCATCAATGTTGTAAAGCCCCGTGTTAAAGAAAGGGCGTGAGACAAATACAGAGTCATCATGCAAGGTTGAATCGCTAAAATTGAAGCCATTATGGCAATGGAAACATTCCATTTTCTCGCTGTTAAACAGATCCTGACCACGCATCGCTGAGCTGCTCATGGTGCCGCGATCAAAATCTGAGTCTTTAGAGATCAAGGCTCGGTTGAAGACGGCAAGCGCTTTGATCACATTAGGAAACGTGACAGCGTCTTGCTGGTTGGGAAAAGCCGCATTGAACATATTTTGATACGCCGTTTCACGACGGAATCGGTTCAATATCTCTTCTCGGTTCGCATCATTGATGCCCATCTCGACAGGGAACTCACCAAACAAAGGGATCACCAATTGCTGCTCGATCTCTTTCAAGATGGGGTTTGCCCAAGTGTACGAAGCGTTATAAGCGATGTTAGTGAGCGTTTGCGAGTTGCGGTGCAACACTTCTCCTGTTGAGCCCGTTGGCACTTTTACACCGTCTGAGAATGCTAACGCTTGCTGGTGGCAAGATTCGCACGACATGGTTTGGTTGCCAGAAAGTTTCTTGTCATAAAAAAGATGACGTCCAAGTTGAAACTTTTCCTCTGTCGCGGGGTTATCTGCTGGCTCTTTAGGTGGTGGAAGTGAGCCCGTTTGAAAGTCAAAGCCAAATTCATTTTCGGCGTTGGGGGGGATCACGGTGTAATCCGATTCGCTGTCACAGCCTACGATGGCAAAAATCGTGAGCGATGCCAGCAAACCGCACTTCTGGTTTACTGACATAACAATTACTCCACTGAAACCCAAGCTTGAGAGCTACT
>Ga0209379_10000759_pt1 | contig 23726 bp, 21 predicted proteins | sample tdDd001_FD_187124 | JGI IMG/M metagenome (GOLD analysis project Ga0209379, IMG submission 187124) | Marine sediment microbial communities from the Atlantic coast under amendment with organic carbon and nitrate - tdDd00.1 (SPAdes)... | ecosystem: Environmental > Aquatic > Marine > Coastal >...
TCTTTCAGTGGCGTATCCACACCGCAGCGAGCGGTCAACTCAAGTAACGACGCAAACTCTTTGTCGCCCTTCTGAATACCTAGAAATTGGGTGTCATCCGAGAATAATCCCTGATGACGGACCAACCGCGCAAAACTACCATCAGGTCCTAAATCGACAACAACCTCAGGCGACAACGTTTCTGCACACTTCAGCGCTTGAGCAAACAAAACCGGAGAGCGTAATTGCTGCCACCAATAATCCTTATCCATTTCATGGGCTTGCAATGGTTGGCCCGTCAATGTCGATATAAATTCAATAGATGGGTCAGTCACGGGCAAAGTAACCCCATCAAGCGCTTGTAAAAATGCCGCTTTAATAGAGTCCATGCTTTGAGAGTGAAATGCTTTTGTAACTGACAACCTCTTGGCTTTATCTGCATAAGCAGTAACAAACTCATTCACTGCAGAGACATCACCACTGATAGTGATCCGCTCCGGGTGATTCACAGCTGCGATTGATAACGCAGACCAGCTCGACTGGATTGACTGAAACTCAGCCTGTGACATATTGACAGCCGCCATTGCCCCCGGTGGCGTTTGCATTTGCATCAGCTGTCCACGGCTGGCAACTATTGCAACAGCCGCTTCCAACGGAAGAAAACCTGCAACGACTGCGGCAGCGAACTCACCAATCGAATGGCCTACGACCGCTTTGGGTTTTACCCCCCACGCCAGCAACTGTTGTGCCAGCGCAAATTGATACGTAAACAGAGCTGGCTGAGTGATATTCGTTTGCTCCAACAAAGAGCTCTCTTGAGGCGCAAATATCTCACTTTTGAGACTAGCCACACCATGTTGTGCAAACAAACCACAACAGGTATCAAATGCAGTTCGGAACTGCTGGCATTGGGAATATAGATGCACTCCCATTTCAGCGACTTGACTACCTTGGCCGCTGAATATCCAAAGGCCTTGATTATCCTCAGGTACTTTACTTGTGACGGCATGAGTCAACGCGGCCTGCAATTGCTCCTTGTTGCTCCCGCTCACCACCATTCGATACCGTTCGGCAGGGCGTCGCAATATAGCGGTACGAGCCACCGAATCGGCATTTTCACTCATTAAAGTATCGATATAATGATGGCGCACATGCTCTAAAGTCTCTTTGGTATGAGACTGAACCAACAATGTATGTACTTCATCATCTAGACACTGAGTGGAAGGCGGAGGACTCGGTGGCTGTGAAATGATCATATGGCAATTGGTACCACCAATTCCGAACGAGCTGACCGCAGCTAATCGGCGACCTTGATGTTCCCAAGGTTGGGTCTCATTAATAAGAAAGAATGGTGTATCGTGCAATTTTAAGTGTGGATTTGGAGGCGTTGCCCCCAAGGTGGCAGGTAAAACAGCATCTCGCACACTGAGTGTCGCCTTAACCAAGCTAGCAATACCAGCAGCAGACTCTAAATGCCCCAAATTACCTTTGATTGATCCAATACCACAGTACTGGTATCTCTGGGTATCCTCACGATATACGCTAGTGAGCGAATCAATTTCTACCGGGTCACCAATCAAAGTCCCGGTACCATGAGCCTCGACTAAACCAATCTCATCCGGTGAGACATTCGCAGCTGTTAAAGCCTGCCGAATCACATCCTGCTGCCCTAAGCCACTGGGCGCAGTAAAGCCAACTTTATCATTTCCATCATTTCCGACTGCCGATCCGACAATAACCCCATGAATATTATCGTTGTCGGCTATAGCATCTTCTAGACGTTTAAGGAGTATGACCCCTAAGCCATTTCCCGTGACGATGCCACTTGCCTTTTCACCAAACGGTCGACAGCAGCCGTCATCTGCAAAGATAGAACCTTCCTGACGATAGTAACCGAGGCCCTGCGGGAACGATATTCCGACGCCACCAGCCAGTGCCATATCGCATTCTTCATTTTGAAGACTTCGGCAAGCATAGTGGACAGCAACAAGAGAGCTCGAGCAGGCAGTTTGAACCGTTAGCGCAGGCCCAGTCAGACCAAGCTTATAAGCAACTCTTGTAGCCAGATAATCTTTATCATTACCAAGCAATTGAAGCATTGTGGTGGGGGTTGTTACTTGCTCCGCATGGGCAGTGGGTAAATATTTGTCGTAGCTGCTTTGTCGCGTCGAACCAAAAACGCCGACACATGCCTGCTGCCATTTTGGCAAAAGCACATACGGATAATTTCCGTCATCAAGAGCTTGAACACAAGCTTCAAGAAACAATCTTTGCTGAGGATCGATTAGCTCAGCTTCGTGATAGGAGTAGTGGAAGAATTGATGGTCAAACTGATCTGCTCCATCCACTTTTGTCCCTGCTCGCACAAAATCAGGAGAATGCCAAGATGAGGATTCAAGCGCCTCGCCAGGAAAGTCTTGCTGAGAAAAATCATGAATTGCACTGGTTCCATTTTTGATATTTTCCCAAAACTGAGAAAGGCTATTAGATCCTGGGAAACGGCAGCTCATGCCAATAATGGCGATAGGGTTATATGACATACACTATTCCTAACTAAATTTAGTTGGTGAATATACGTCAACAGGAAAAATGACAATGCCAGTGAACGGAGCTTTTTGGCGGTAAAAAGGAATTTATTAAATGATAATCATTTTTATTTGAGAAAGAAAGGAGGGGGAGATGAAACGGAAGGGAGAGACACAATATTCCTCTAGGACAAAGGAATATTGTGTATTAGTCACGGCAACATTCAGCCGACCCAAAAATCGTTACCGAGAAGTCTTACTTATAAAACGGCTGTCAGTCATGAATAAATCGGAGACTATCGCTGAGCCAAAGACTCTGTCAGCCAATTGCACCAAGCCTCCATCCCCTCGCCGGTTTTAGCCGAGACCTTAATGACCTGGATCGACGGATTTACCTTGCGGGCATTTTCAATACAGTCTTCAATTTTAACATCGACATACGGCAGCAAATCGACTTTATTGATCAGCATAAGCTCTGCTGCAGCAAACATATTGGGGTATTTTAGCGGCTTGTCTTCTCCCTCAGTCACTGACAAAATCACCACTTTGCTGGTTTCACCAAGATCAAAACTAGCAGGACATACCAGATTACCGACATTCTCGATAAACAACACTCCGGGCTCATTCATTGCTAGCTGATGATAGGCGTCATGGATCATCTTGGCATCCAGGTGGCAGCCTTTGCCGGTATTAACCTGGATAGCAGGAACTTCAGTAGCTCGAATCCGGTCGGCATCATTGCTGGTCTGCTGATCCCCTTCGATAACCGCACAAGCATGTTGGTGTTTCAGCTGGTTGAGTGTTTCCGTCAACAGTGTTGTCTTGCCTGAACCGGGACTTGATACTAGGTTCAGTACCAACTGCTTGTTTGCATTGAAATGCTCGCGATTGTGGGCGGCCAGGTGATTGTTCTTGCCAAGAATGTCCTGCTCTAGCGTAAGCAGCTGACGCTGGGAAACGCCGGAAACATGCACCTCTGCCTCGCCCTTACCGTAATGCAAATCACCCTGTTGCGACATCTGCGGCTGATGACCTACCACAGGGTGCTGTTGGTAATTTTCTGGTTGCGCATCGTAATGAACATGATGATGCACGTCCCCTTGGTGATGATAATGATGGTGGATCACTACCGGCTGTGAGGTCATTCCCTCGACAATCTGATGTTCACCATGACTATGCCCATGATGTGCATGCTCTTGGTGATGATGGTGGTCATGATCATGCTGATGACCTTCAATCTGGCTATCCCCGCAGCCGCAGACATTACACATTTTACTCAACCTCTATATGTTTAATCATTAATTCTTCACCGGTCTCTATGACCAACTGGTAGCCCTGACAATTCGGGCAGCACATGCCACGGGCTGCCAATGTGACTGACTGCTTACAGCTCTGGCACCATGCTCGAGCCGAGATCATATCGATCCCTAGCATGGCCCCTTCAACCATGGTTCCACGACAGGCAAACTCAAATCCGGTTTGCAGCGCTTGCGGCTCGATACAAGACAATGTTCCAATTCCGAGGGTTACCGCTGTTACCCGTTTGAACCCTTGTCGCGTGGCATGCTCGACGACCGCATCAACGGTATTCAAGCTGATAGATAATTCATGCATTGCATATTCTCTGATTCCATCGACTTCTCTGACTCCACCGCAATTAGCAGATTCGCGGTAATAACTCACCATTGGGGAAATCCAAATAACGGCGGCTTCCCCAAGGGCTATTTAAAATGGTTTTATGGGGAGTATCTTGTGAGGCAAAACCAACAATAGCGGCATGCTCGGAGAACTGTTTCAAAATAGCTAATGCCTCTTGGGCTGCATCAGCAGGCACCGCCATGATAAAGGTTCCTTCATTGGCTAAATCGTAAGGTTCAAAGCCAAATAACTCGCATACCCCCATCACGTCATCACTTGCCACAACCGCCTCATCATCAAGCACAAGTTGTACTTGTGAAGCCTCGCACCATTCATTGAGCACCGCTGAGATCCCGCCTCGGGTGGCGTCTCGCAAGCTATGGATCGGGATTTCCTGTTCAAGGCAAGTATTGATCATCGGCCATAATGTGGCGCAGTCACTTTCAATCGGGCTCACTAGTTTTAAAGATTCACGCGCCGATAACACACAAGCACCATGACAGCCAATATCACGAGAAATCAAAATTGCATCCCCCGGCTGAACATTACTGGCCGAGATCCCCGGCTTACGGATATGCCCGATACCGGTAGTATTGATAAACAACCCATCAGCGCAGCCTTTCGGCACCACCTTGGTATCGCCGCAGACAATCTTGGCACCCGAGACCTTTAACTCCTCAGCCATACTCTTGACGATAACTTCCAGCTCATCGAACGACAAACCTTCTTCGATAATGAAGCCACAACTGAGATACTCCGGCTCGGCTCCCATCATCGCCAGGTCATTAACGGTACCGGCTACGGCCAACTTGCCGATATTGCCCCCGGCAAAGAATAAGGGCGACACGGTAAAACAGTCGGTCGTCATAGCGATCTCACCCTGACAGTTCAGTACGGCTGCATCCTCATTCCGCAGGAGAATGTCATTACCCAGGTGGCGAAAAAACAGATTGGTGATCAACTGGTTCATCTCTTGACCACCGCCACCATGACTAAGTTGTACTCGTTTCATTTTATTTTCCTTAAGCATCGCTCTGTCATTTAGCATCGGTCGGCATAGCGGTAATAGGCATTGCAGGCACCCTCAGAGCTCACCATGCAACTGCCCATCGGGCGATTAGGTTTACAGGCTTTGCCGAATACTTTGCATTCTTGAGGAGTCGCTAAACCTTTAAGAATATCGCCGCAGCGACACTGCTTATGATCGGGGGTATCAATATGGGTGAAATGCCCGGCAAACTTCACTTCGGCATCGCGATGACGAAGGGCCGGCTTTAGCTGCAGGGCCGAGTGAGGAATATTGCCCAGCCCGCGCCAGTTGAACTGTTCGCGGATATCGAAAACACGATCGACCTGACTTTGAGCGGCTTCATTGCCCGCATAGGTCGCAGCACGACTGTATTGCAACTGCAATGCCACTTGATGAGATACCGCCTGTTCTACCAACATCAGAACAGATTCCAAAACATCGACAGGTTCAAAACCGCCCACAACCAATGGCACACGGTAGTTATCTATAATTGGCTGATAAATTTTAGCGCCACTGATCACGCTGACGTGTGACGGGCCAATAAAAGCATTAATCGGCGACTCGCCGCCAGCCAGTACCGCCTCCATCGCAGGCATCACCAGCACATGGTTGATATGGAAAAACAGATTATCTAACTGCTGCTGTTCGGCACACTCCACCAATACAGCGGTCATCGGAGTCGTCGTTTCAAACCCAATAGCAAAATAGACCACCTGCTTATCGGGATTGTTCCGGGCAATTTTAAGCACATCCATGGGATCATAAATAGCTTCAACATTACCGCCCTCGGCACGGCATTGGGCCAGAGTGCTTTTCGAACCGGGCACCCGGATCATATCGCCAAGTGTAACCAGCACAACACCGGGCAACTGGGCCAGTGCAATTGCCTGATCTATCCGCTCTTTGGGCATAATGCACACCGGACACCCAGGACCATGCACAAACTGAAGATTATCTGGCAACAGTTGTTTCAAACCATACTTCATGATGGTGTGGGTATGGCCGCCGCACACCTCCATGATATAGAGCGGCTTCTCAAGCCCTGCCGCACGCTGCGCAATTTTTCCAGCAAGAGCCTTAACAACATCCGGCTGACGAAAACCCTGGTACAGATCTTTTAGTGGCATCATTGCAATAGCACCTTTATATCATCTTCATCCATTTCAGCCAGAAGCTGACGATAAGTTTCGAGGCTTTGTTGTGCCTCCTGCTGATCGATTTTGCTGATGGCAAAACCAACATGGATCAAAACATGATCACCGGCGGCCAAGGGAGCCGAAATCAGATGAGTGCTAACTTGTCGCTGTACACCCAAAGTGTCGACCAGTGCAGAACATTCATCCGGATAAACTTCTAAAACATTAGAAGGAATACATAAACACATTATTGCCTCGTTATATGTGCAGTGCGGAAGACCCGCTCAAGCCCTTTTCAGGCTGATGGGTGGCATACCAAAGTTGCCCAGCAGCGATACCCCCGTCATTCACCGGGATGGTTTCGCCGCAATAAATTGAATTCGTTAACTCAGACAGTTGTTGATAAACCAGATCGAGCAAAACTCGATTTTGAAAGACCCCGCCAGAAAGCACGACGGGATAGGTAGGAAAAGAAACAGCCACTGTTTTTATGATATGCGCGATTGCTTCAAGCAGTCCTCGGCTGAGAAAGCTCACCAACAGCGACCATGTATCTGGCTGCGTACCTGACGATAGGCCAGACGGGGCTGCCGCAAGCAGCGACAAGGCATTATCGAGCAGAGGCTGCCAATCAATCATATTGGTTTCGGCAAGCTGAAATTCCATCGCGACAGAACCCGTCGCTGCCAATGCCGCCTGTTCAAGCAACAAGCCGCATTCACCTTCATAGTCAACAGAATCAACCAACCCCAACAGGCTTGCCCATGCGTCAATCAATCGCCCCATTGAAGAGGTATAAGGCGAGCTATTACCTGACTGCCAAAGCTTAAATAGGTTATCCATTTTGCTCTCGGACCACGCTTTAAATACCGCAAGCCCCATAGCTTTGATCTCACTTAAGGTGTAACACTCAAGCAGCATTGCAAACACGATACGGGCAGGTGATTTAATGGCTCGTTCCCCCCCTAACAATCGAAATGGGCGCAAATGAGAAACCCGCTTAAAATGCTGAGGGGAGCTCAGCAGCACCTCGCCACCCCAGACAGTACCATCATCGCCCCAGCCAGTTCCGTCAAAGGCAAAACCCAACACAGTCTGTTTAATCTTGTGCTCCGCCATAACGGCCAATATGTGGGCATGATGATGCTGAACCTGATGCAGAGACATAGCTGGCGAGGCCTGCTGCTGACGCTCAATCGCATATTGTGTTGAAACATATCCAGGGTGCCTGTCGCAGACAATCTGTTCCGGTTCAACCTGATACAAAGACTCAAAGTGACGGATCACAGCCAGATAGCGATGCTGAGTATCAATATCATCGATATCGCCAACATAGGGCGATAGGATCCATTGCTGAGCCAAGGACAGACCAATTGCGGCTTTCTGCTGAGCTCCCATCGCCAATATAGGCCGTACAGTTCCATTACCGGGCTGGCTATACGGCGCATATCCTCTTGCCATTCGCATCACCCGGCACTTTCCGCCGGCAAAATGAACCACGCTGTCATCGCAGGGCTGAACAATCGGACGGTTGTGATCCAACACACCGTCAACCAAGTCACCCAACTGATCACTAACCTCAGCGAATTCCGTCGCCATCGGCATACCAGAACCGTTAGCACTGGTAAGCACAATAGCCCGATCAAGATGCTCAAACAGCAAAACATGCAACGGTGTGTAAGGAAGCATTACTCCCAAGTACGGTACGCCAGGGGCAATATTGGCAGCCAAGCTAGATTGAGGTGCAGCCTCTTTTTTCATCTGCACCTTTTTCTGCATTAAAACAATCGGACTGGCTTGAGACTGCAGTATGTCCCACTCCTCGGCCTCTCCGCTTACCAATTGCTTGGCAGCATCACCATTTGCCACCATGACCGCAAACGGCTTGCGCTGTCGACGCTTGATTTGGCGCAGACGCGCAACAGCATCACTATTGCTGGCATCACAAGCCAGATGAAAACCACCAAGTCCCTTAATCGCGATAATCCCGCCTTGTCGCAAGGTTCTAGCTGCCATAGCAATCGCAGATGCTTTGTGTGCCAACACCTCGCCGGATCCCGACACATAGCGAACTCTCGGACCGCAGTGGTCACAGCTAATTGGCTGGGCATGATAGCGCCGGTCCAGCGGATTTTGGTAAGCCTGCTGACAGGGCTGGCACAACGAAAACGTCCGCATTCCGGTGACCGCCCTATCATAGGGAAGTGCTTCAACAATGGTGTATCGGGGGCCACAATGGGTACAGTTGGTAAACGGATAACGGTAATAACGCGAGGTCGGATCGGCAATATCTGCACGGCAGTCCTCGCATATTCCCTGATCTGGCGAAAGACACACGCTAGTCAGTGACCTCCCCTTGCTTTGCTCAATAGCAAACGACGTAACATGGTGCAGCGGGCGCGGCCAGACAGCAACCTGATCAATCCGGCTAAGCGGCGGAGCTTGCAGTGTTAGTTCTGAGATAAATTCATCCAACTGCTCAACGTCCCCCTGCACGTCCACTTTTACCCCTTCGGAGTCATTGATTACAGAACCTGCCAACTGGTGACGAATTGCCAATTGATAGACAAACGGCCTGAATCCAACCCCCTGAACAATACCTGTAATATGGATAAACCTACGCTGCTTCATGTTTGCCACTCGATACACACCAATCCGCTTACCAGCTAAGCGCCGCTTAAATCACCAGAGATCCCAGTTAAGAAAACAATAATGAACCGCCAAATACCGTCATGCTCATTCCGATACCAAACCCAACCGCGTTCAGGATCACTCGGTTTTTCATACAGCTAACAGCAAGCTGTACTAGGAAAATCCCAAACATATGCAACATCGTCGTCGCTAGCACAAAGCCTGAAAAGTAATACATAGCCTGGCTATCTAGCGGCATTTCCATGCCATGGGCCATGCCGTGAAACAAGGCAAACCCCATGACTAAGGCCAGCGTGGCTTTTTCTGACAAACGCGCACCGGAGCATAACAATATCCCCATCGCAACCACGGACAGCGCAATACCAATTTCAACGCCCGGCATCACCAGCCCAGAAACTCCCATCATTCCGCCAACAATCATGATGGCAACAAAGGCTAATGGCAGACGGTAGCGTGCCTGACCGCCAAAAAGTGCAGCGAGCATGCCAACCCCTAGCATTACGCTCAGATGATCTATCCCTGTCAGCGGATGAATGAATCCACTTTCAAATCCATGCGTACCAATATGGCCGGGATGAGCCAGCGCCAATGGTGAGAACAACGCAAGCAAGCCGGATAATAAATATTTCTTTTTCATGTCGAATGCCTTCTTAAATAAATAGAGAAAATAGTGTTAAATCATGCCGAAAATACGTTCAGGGTGAGCATAGACATCAGCGCGGCCGGGACGGCAGTAGCCCAGCAAGGTCACGTTGAGTTTTTCAGCCAGCTCGACAGCCATTTTGGTCGCAGACGAAATAGCAAAGAGGATTTCAACCCCTGCTGCGCCCACCTTTTGCACCATTTCAAAACTGGCACGGCTGGTTACCAACACCGCCCCGCCCTCGAAATGATGGCGATGGATATACCCCACCAGTTTGTCGAGCGCGATATGGCGACCTACATCTTCGAAAATCGCCTGAATCTGTCCGTCATTATCCAGATAGACCGCTGCATGAGCCGATCCAGTCAGCTGATTCAGTTGTTGTTTCAGCAATAGTTGATTCAATGCTCCGTCAAGGTGACAAATATCAAACTGAGTGTTTGAAGCCAGCGGTGTCAGAGAACGGCACACGGATTCCAACTTTTCCTCGCCACAAATACCGCAACCAGTCATTCCCGCCAACGAGCGACGTTTCTGTTTCAGGTTAAACAGGCAGCGGTTGGCAACACTGACATCCACAGTAATTCCGTTGCAGCCCGGAGAAATATCAATGTTATGGATATCTCGATGATGCTGGATAATGCCCTCGGACAACGAAAAGCCAATAACAAAATCCTCCAAATCATTGGGAGTGCACATCATTACGGTATATGCGATACCATTAAACGTTATCGCTACTGGCATTTCTTCTATTATGTAGTCCATATCTTGCCAACTCTGTTTTCCTTTTCGAAAACGGACAATCGGCAATTCACTGGCGTTAGTGAACGCCGAAAAGGAAAGCAATTCGCTCATACTTAAACTCAACTAATATTATTTACAACCGAAATAGGCCTTAATAATTAATGACAACTATAATTAGGCGTAATAGTCATAATCAATTCGAAATGAATTCATTTAATTTCATCCAATCTCATCCAAATAGTCATGACTCTTAATACCCATTTTTTGCATTCTTGATAATAACGTTGTTCGTTTCACACCTAATTTAACTGCAGCACCTCTTGGCCCGGCAATTATTCCGTTACTCTCGCGCAATGCAGAGATAACAGCATCTCGGTCAAATATATTATCGCTCGCTGGTAATATAGGCTTAGATTTAACCATTTTATTATTTAAAGAACTGATCGTGATAAGTTCTTCGGTAGGAACACTAAGTACATTTCCTCGCGTCAAGATCACCGAACGCTCAATAAAATTACGCAGTTCACGTACATTTCCCGGCCAAGGAAACTTAGACAGGGTATCCAATGTTTCGGCAGCAATCGCAGTAATATCTTTACCCATTTTTTTCGAGATAACCCGTGTAAAGTGTTTAACCAACAAGGGAATATCTTCAGGGCGTTCGCGTAAAGGCGGGATCTTGATTGGAAAGACATTCAATCGATAATACAGATCACTTCTAAAACCTTTGGATTCTACCATCGACAAGAGATTGGCATTAGTCGCAACCACTATTCGTACATCAACCGATATCAGCTGATTTTTTCCGACACGCTCAATCTCATTTTCCTGCAGTGCCCGTAATAACTTAGGCTGTAGATCAAGCGGCATATCACCAATTTCATCGAGAAACAGCGTCCCTTTATGGGCTTGTTCAAATCGTCCGACCCGTTGGCTTATCGCTCCGGTAAAAGCCCCGCGTTCGTGGCCAAACAATTCACTTTCAAACAAACCAGCAGGCACTGCTGCGCAATTCATTTTGACCATTCGGGTATTGCTACGACGACTTAACTTATGGATAGCCTGTGCTATCAATTCTTTACCCGTTCCAGACTCCCCTAAAATCAATACCGTACTGTCGCAGTCTGCCACCATGGCGACTTGATCCAGTACCTTGTTCATCACCTCGCTCTGGCTGATGATGTCATCGAAAATCGCATGATCCATGTAGCTTTCTTCAATATTGATATAGTCTGTTGTCGGGATTGTTTTTGAAATCGCCTCGTGAACCTTCAGGCTGTGCATCGCCAAGGCAACCCGAGCAGCTATCTGCAGAAACAGCTCGACGTCATGAGGCGGATAAGGCTTATCTTCCCGCTGCATATAGCAGATATACCCTATCGTGCTGTTGCGAAAAACCATTGGCACAACACAGGCACTTTTTGCCGATAGAGGAAAAAAGGGAACATTATTGTTAAGGCTCAACTGTTGTATTGTCAAAGCGCTCAAAACGACAGGCTTATTCTTTTCCACTGCATCCTTAATCGCATCATCATTGGAAAAGAAATGGCTTCGATAATCAATTTTACCATCACTATAGCCACAATAATCCTGCCCGTAATGGCCATCATGAGTCTGAATAATTGATAAGTCACTCATGGAAAAGTGCTGATATAAGAACTTCAATAGCGATGTGATTAACTCTTTTTTCGTACTACGACTGATCACTGCGTTGGTAACATCAACCAACATTTGAAAGTTATTGCGCTCATCACTTATCTGCTGGGCAATATTAGAGGCCAATTCATGTTCAATAATATGCTCAACCATGGAGGTAATCATATTAGTGAACAACTTAAACTGTTTCTCTGAATAGTTATCTTCTTTGATTTCCACATTAATGAACTCTATTGAACCGAGTTGTTTACATGCAGAAATTAGCGGTACTTTACAATAATTATCAATATTACTATAAGCTGGATGCTCAATTAGTTGGGGATAACTAAGATATAACGCCTCGCCTTGTATTCGATGAGTACAACCATCATTAACAATACTATGAAGTGAAAGACTATTCTGATTATACTGGTAACACTGAAGATCATTTTCCTGGTCAAAGAAATATAAGACAGGCAATGCATCAAGATCACTTTTCAAAATAATATTGACTCGGTCTACCTTGATGAAGGATAAATCATCATTATTTAGAAACGTCATCAAGCCTGAAATATCATTGCTCGATAGCAGGGCTTTCGATAAATTCATCAAATCACTTTCAAAGTGTTCCATGGTCCGGTCATCTCGCACAGTTAATTCAAATGACTGATAAATATCTACCAGCCCTATTTGTCATACAATTTTGAGCTATCTATCAAGATAGGCATTGATCTGCATCAACAAGAACAAAACACAACTATCTGATATTTAAGTATCTTTACAAGGTGACACTCAATAAAAGTGGTTTCCTTGGCAGTTCAATACCAAGGAAACCCACTAATCATTACGCATTCACGACATGATTTTTCAAACGGGCTTTCAAATTACTGTACTCTGTCTGTACATAATTCTCGGCCCACGCCTGATCATCAATCTGCTCGACTTTCACCGCACAGTATTTGAACTCGGGCGTGCTGGAAATAGGATCAACATGCTCAATAGTGAGTTCATTACATGCGCCTATCCACCATTGGTAAGTCATGTAAACCACACCCATGTTAATGCGATCATTGCAACTTGCCCGGGAAATGACCTTACCGCGACGAGATGACACCCAAACCAACTGCTGATCATCGATACCCAGAGCCCGCGCATCATCCGGATGCATTTGCACGTAACCCGGTTCATCAGCCAGCGTCTGCAACGCCGCACAGTTACCTGTCATCGAACGGCATGAGTAGTGACCGACTTCACGCACGGTAGACAATACCAATGGATAATCATGATCGGGTTGCTCATAAGGTGGCCGCCACTCAGCAGCAATTAGCCTGCCCTTGCCCGATGGCATAGTGAACTTATTCCCTTCAAACAAGAATGACGTCCCTGGGTGAGCCTCGGTCGGACAAGGCCATTGCACCGATTTCAGCCCAGACATTTTCTCGTAGGTCGCTCCGGTATACAACGGACATAGGCCGCGCAGCTCATCCCAGATCTCCTCGGTGTTGCTGTAGGACATCGGGTAGCCCATTCGGGTTGCCAGCAAGCTGAAGATTTCCCAGTCAGGCTTAACGTTCGGCGGTGGTGTCACCGCTTTGTAGAAGCGCTGGAAACCACGGTCAGCACTGCTGTAAACCCCTTCGTGTTCGCCCCAGCTGGTTGCAGGGAAGATCACGTCCGCCATTTCAGCGGTCTGCGTCATGAATATGTCCTGAACAATCACCAGTTCCATTTTATTCATCGTTTTACGCAAAGCAGCCAAATCAGCTTCAGTTTGAGCCGGATCCTCGCCAAAGACATAGAATGCCTTACAGATCCCTTCATCAACTTTGTGGCCAATTTCAGTCAAGCGATAGCCCGGCTTGCCAGACAGGCTTACACCCCAGGCATTTTCGAACTTATCACGAATACTGTCATCGGCAACGTCTTGGTAGCCTGGGAACTGATGCGGCAGCATGCCCATATCACAGGTTCCCTGTACATTATTCTGGCCACGAACCGGGCCACAGCCCACACCACGACGGCCAAAATTACCGGTTATCAAAGCCAACGAGGCCAAACCACGAACGACATCAACAGCCTGACCGTATTGCGTTACACCCATACCCCATAGGATCATGGCTTCTGGTGCAGCAGCATAGGTACGTGCAGCCTGACGGATTTCAGCCGCGGTCAAACCCGTAACCGTTTCAACCGATTCCGGCGTGTAGTTGGCAACCAGCTTGCGGAACTCATCAAAGCCTTCAGTATGCTTCTGAACATAAGACTTATCATATAAGTTCTCTTCTATCATTACATTGGCCAAGGCATTGACCAGTGCCATGTTCGAACCGTTTTTCTGCTGCAACCACTGATCTGCCACTCGGGCCGACTCAATTTTACGCGGGTCGCAGACAATAATTTTCGCACCTTTAGCACGTGCTTTTAGAATGTGTCTTGCTACAACCGGATGAGAATCAGCCGCGTTGTAACCGAATATAAGCAAACATTTGGTATCTTGAATTTCGGGAATGGCGTTGCTCATAGCACCATTACCTACTGTTGTCTCCAGACCGGAGACTGACGGCGCGTGTCACACCCTGGCGCAGTGATCGACGTTGTTGGTTCCGATGACCGCCCTTGCAAATTTCTGCATGACATAGTTGGCTTCGTTACCCGGACCTCGGGCTGAGCCTGTTGTCATAATCGCATCAGGGCCAAATTTGTCCTTGATAGCGAGAAGCTTCTCACTGGCAAAATCCAGTGCTTCATCCCACGATACCGCTTCCAGTTCGGCATCTCGGGTACGGCGAATCATAGGTTGCTTGAGTCGCGGTGTCAGTAGGTTGGTATCATTAAGAAAATCCCAACCATAATAACCTTTCAGGCAAAGCTGACCTTCATTAGTACGGCCATCAGCCGGTTCAGCAGCAATGACTTTGTCATTCTCAACCACCAACTTCAGTTTGCACCCGGTACCACAGTAGGGACAAACGACAATTGATTTTTTCATATTAGCCTATTAAATAATCTATTTATCAAAGAGAAGGAACCACAACAGCACCCAAAGCAGCCGCTTCACGTTTCTGTTTGCTGGTCTCATTCAGTGTTTCTGGCTCTATGATCTGTATTGCACCCGTCGGGCAAACCTGTACACAGGCAGGTCCTTCTTCACGGTGGCTACACAAATCACATTTCAATGCCTGAGATTCAGGCACCTGGCGCTTAAACAACCCGGATCCTTTGGTATCCTCAACCATTTTCGTCACGACATTCATTGCCCCATATGGACAAGCAATGACGCAGGTTTTACAACCGATACAGCGAGACTGCACCACTTTGACGTGGCCATCCTCAAGGACAATCGCATTATTGGGGCAAACCTGAGCACACGGAGCATCATCACACTGGCGACACATTATCGGTGTTGTCACTTGTGCGTTCTTCACCAACGTCAATCGCGGTGAAAAGTCAGATGGATCCAAAGCGGCAAGCGAGCTCTCTGCCTGATGAGAAATCACGCACGCCACTTCACAGGTTCGACAACCAATACACAAATTTGGATCTGCAAATACAAACCGGTTCATGGTGTATCCCTTGTAGAAATCGACACATCGAAGCCAAAACTGTGACCTCGCCCCTATTAAGCATGTAGTGTGCCAACAATATACAAATAACAATAAATATTGTAACCCACTAAAAACAAAAGGATTAATAAGAAAAGCCCAGCTTATACTGGGCTTTGTATGAATGTCGATACACAATGTCGACAGCTTTCGTCAAAAGTGTCGAAGAGTATCGACACGTTTCGTCAGCAATGTTCGAAACTATCAGCGCCCTGCCAATCCGACAGCTTGGTATAGACTGCCGACACAGCCTCTTCCACCATCTCGGTCAGCGGAAATGAAAAGGCAACAATTGCGGGCTGAATTCCAACAAAGACCACCTCGGGAACAAAGGTTTTCAGCTCGTCAATCAAGAAACTCAGCGGCAGGCTGTGGGTCGATACCATGAACATATCGGCGATGGTATCCGGATCGATAATCCGTACCGTTCCCGCCGTTTCACCGATATCCGCAGCATCAACCACCACCACACGTTCCGGCATCGCCGTGCGTATCAAGTGCAGACAATCTTCGGGCATTGCCCCGCCTTCCATCACCTCCCAACCTGACACCGGCTGGTTTCTTAGCCTCTCGGCCAACAGCGGTCCTGCACCATCATCACCCATCATGCTGTTACCCACGGTCAATACGATCTGTTTGCCCGTTGTTGCTGTTTGCATCTGAATATTGCTCACTGGCCACCTCGAATCATCATGTACATACTCGGTTCGTGGTAAATCGCCGTCAGAGCACGAATAAATCCCTTCGTCAGGCGCATAGACATTTCTGACTGTTCGTCGGATGAAATGGCATCAAAAGCACAAGCCAGCATATTAAGGTGATCCGGATAAATGGTGATTTCGCCGAACACCAGAAACCCCTGCATTTTCCGAAAGGCTTCACTGTCTTCGGGAAGCCCCTTAATCCACGCCAAATATTCTTCACCACTGCACTCCAATACGGCATTCAGGCAGTCCACTACCCCAAGGTGATGACCAATAGCCAAACTGTAATACATGATCTGCTTGGCTTCTTCCGGCACATCGTAGCTTTCATCGACAAACTTACGACTCAGACTATAGAAATAGACATGCCCCTTGATATGACGTGACTGTGCCAGCTCAGTGAATGCCTCACTCATCGGCCGTTACCTCACGCGGTTTCACCTTTTCTCCTGTGCTATTCGAGCAACCACTTAGCCCGGTCAATGCCTCCATGGTTTGACTCAGCAGAATATTGACGATTTCAGTTAAACGCGGATCATCTTTTTTAGTCAAATAAGCTGCTATCTTGCTGTCGACATTGTCAGCACTGCAGGTTGCCAGCACATCCATGACTTCATCAGCAATACGTTGTCCTTGCACGTAACCAGCCAAGAGGCGGGCTTGGCGCTCAATCATCACCTTGATATCAAGCGGAATACCGGTATGTTTCAGACTCGCTTTCTGTACCTCTGGCTGATGGGTTTTGGCGTGAAGTTTTTGATCCAGCAGGCCTAGCGCCACAGCAAAACCGTAAATGGTTGCCGCGGGGGTTGGCGGGCAACCCGGAATATAGACATCGACAGGTACAATCTTGTCAGTCCCGCCCCACACGCAATACAAGTCGTGGAAAATACCGCCGTCGCAACCGCACGCCCCGTAAGACACTACAATTTTAGGATCCGGTGCCGCCTCGTAGGCACGAAGGGCCGGTGCGCGCATGGCGCGGGTAACGGCTCCCGTGAACAAGAGGATATCGGCATGACGCGGAGAGGCGACAACCTTGATACCAAAGCGTTCGGTATCAAAAACCGGTGTTGTGGCTGCAAAAATTTCAATTTCGCAACCATTACAACCTCCACAATCGACGCGGTAGACATAAGCCGAGCGGCGGATTTGTTTAATCAGCGCATCTTTCAGTTGCTGACTGTTTGGCGCTTGAGCGACAGGAACGGTTTGGGTATGCGCTGTTCCGACCAGCTGTTTGATACCTTTCACAATTCCTCCTCAAGATAACGTAGATGACTGATATTTTCGCTGTCGAGCATATTATTGCTGCGACGGCATTCCGGACATGTTTCCAACTGCTGACGACGCAGCTTTAGCTGTTCCCCTGTTACCCCGCTTTGCGCCAGAGTATCTAACACATACTCCAGTAATTTACGGGCCACAAACGGGCGTCCGCACTGACAGCAGTCGGCCAGACTGAACACCGCCTCTTCATACAGATCTTCTTTGCGCGTTACCGCCAGCTCGAAATTCTGCGACAGCGTAATGGCCTTAGTAGGGCAAACCTCTTCACAGCGACCACAGTAAATACAGCGCGCCATTGACAGTTCCCAGCGGCGAGTCCCCGTTTTTACATCGGTTTCCATGATCAGGGCATTGGCAGGACAGGCACGGGTACAGGCACCACAAGACAGGCACTGTTCGGCATCCAATTCGGGCTTACCACGGAAATCTTCACAGACCTCAAGCGGGGCAAACGGGTACTTCTTCGTTGCCTCACCGGTTTTAATTACAGTTTTTAATAGCTTAAACACATGGCCTCCTGCTACAGCTTGAATGGTGAGTGCTTGCGGTTAATGCTGTACTGCTCAATCGCTTTATACGGGATGGTTTTGCTGCGCTTTTTCTTGGTATCGACAATGGTGACACGGTCGGTACAGGAGTAGCACGGATCAAGGCTACCGATGATCAGCGGAGCATCGGCAACGGTATTGCCGCGCAACATATAGCGTAACGTCGGCCAGTTGGCATAAGTTGCGGCACGGCAACGCCAACGGAATAGTTTCTGGTTATCACCCGTCATACTCCAGTGAACGTTCTCGCCACGCGGTGCTTCGGTAAAGCCAAGCGCAAACTTGTTCGGCACGTAATCAAACCCTTCAGTCAAAATCGCCCCAGCAGGCAGGTGATCAAGGCCATATTCGACAATATTCAATGAATCAAAAACTTCGCCGATCCGTACCATCACACGCGACTGAACATCACCGTTTTCCATGCTCTGCAGTTCAAAAGGGACATCACCGTAAGATTCCAGCGACTGGCCGTGGACAATACGCGCATCACGCTTAAAACCACTGGCACGAATGAGCGGGCCTACCGGGCTAAAGTCACGGGCAATATCTTTGGCAAGAATACCGACCCCGGCAATACGACTCTCGATATTGGGGGTGGCAAGCAGTACATCGACTAATTCAGAAAAGGTCTTACGTACTTCGCGTACTAATGCGATACCTTTTAGGCGCTGGTCTTTTAAGAAATCACGACGAACACCGCCAATGAGGTTCATCCCGTAAGTCTTACGGGCGCCGGTGAGCAATTCAGCCAGTTCCATGGTCTTTTCACGGACGCGGAAAAACTGCATAAACCCCGAATCAAAACCGACAAAGTGGCTCGACAGACCGATATTAAGCAAGTGGCTATGCAGACGTTCCACTTCAAGTAACACGGTCCGGATCATCTTGGCGCGAAACGGTACATCGACCGACAAGGCGTTCTCGATCGTATTGCTGTAACCGACGCTATGCGTAAAACCACAAATGCCGCAGACCCGATCAGTTAACTGGGCGACTTCCTGGTAACCCATGCGGGTCTCTGCCAGTTTTTCCATCCCGCGGTGAACATAGAACATCCGGTAATCGGCATCGACAATGTCTTCGCCGTCAACAAATAGGCGGAAGTGTCCAGGCTCATCTGACGTAATATGCAACGGGCCTACCGGCACAATACGGTTACTGTCATTACCCAACTGGTTGTCAAACTGATAGGTTTCGGTCTCTGAGGTTGGTTGCGGACGCTGACGGTAATCCATCGCATCTTTACGTAAAGGGTGAAGATCTTCAGGCCAATCATCAGGCAATACCAAACGACGTTCATCTGGCAACCCGACCGGATGCAGACCGTACATATCACGGACTTCACGCTCGCCCCACACGGCAGCAGGGATCGTCGGTGTCACCGAAACAAACTCCTGGCTGTCCGCATCAACCAAGACTTTTACGGTTACCCAGCTTTTTACTTCACCTTCCATAGAAAGTGAATGATAAACCGCAAAATGCCCATTCAAGCTGCGTTCATCGTTACCAAACGTTACGGCTAGCCAGCCGCCCTGATCGTAATAAAGCCATTTCATGACTTCGACCAACGCCGTCATTTTGACCGTTATTGTCACCTGGTTTTCAGTCTGCCACTCTTCATCAATAATGGCTGACGGGAAGAAGTGATTGACGCCATCGACATACTGTTTACCAATCCGACCCTGTTGTGGCTTGGTGCTATATAGTTCAACTGTATTGTTTGTCATTACCGTTACTTACCAACCAAAAATTAAAAATACCAGCGCCAATACGGCCACCAGGAAAGCAGGAAAAATTGCGCGGTGAATTTTCATGAAACGAAAACGTGCCATGGTGTTTTCGGCAATACCGGCAATCAGGAACACCACCAGCAATTTAATGAATAAGATAACGAAGGCAGCAAACAAGCCGTCAGCATTCAAACTCGCCGCTTTTCCCCAAGGAATGAAAATAGCCAAAAATAGCTGAGCAACAACAAGTTGTTTGAGGCCAAGGCCCAGCTTTACCATCGCCAGACTGGCACCAGAGTATTCCGTCACCGGTCCTTCCTGCAGTTCCTGTTCGGCTTCTGCACTGTCAAACGGCAACTTGCCCATCTCAATAAACAACGCAAACGCACAGATAACACCGGCCAAGATAATCGTTAGCGGTTGGTGCCACGGGGTAGTTGCCAGCGCATGACTGATATAACCCAAGTCAGTTGTCCCGACTGCCAGTGCCACCACCACAATCGTCAGGATCAAAATAGGTTCTACCAGAATGCCGAGGGTGAGTTCCCGGCTGCTGCCCAATCCGCCAAACATACTGTTGGAATCAATACCCGCCAGCGCAAAGAAGAAACGAAAAATCGCCAGCAAATAGATATCGGTAATAATGTCGCCTGAAATAGGAAACGGAGATACCTGAGTCACGGTTGGCAGTGCCATGCCAATGAGTAGCATGGTGACAATTAACACCCACGGCATGATCCAGAAGATAAACCCGGCATTGGAGGGAGCAACAGACTGGCGACGGAGTAACTTGGCAATATCACGATAATCCTGCAAAATCCCCGGCCCTTTGCGCGAGTGAATTTTGGCGCGAAGTACCCGAGAGAACCCGGAGGCTAACGGCGCAAACATTAACATGAGCATTGCTTGTGCGACGGCCAACACAATCCAGCCGGAAGCTGGCATTTCAAGTGGAGACATGATCAACTCACTCCTGACATGAAGGGAAAGAACAACACGACAAATAACGCGACGGTGCTACACAAGAAATGGACTTTACGGCTATCAAGGCCATTATCTTCTACGCTCTGGCTACCATCGGTGGTTAGGCAAAGACGCGGCAATATGTAGCGTTCAGTCAACGATTGCTGAGGACGGTTGTTATAAATGAAACCAAACATATGGCGCATCGGGCGAGTGACACCTGACGCAGAAACAGTCATACGGTGCTCGTACTGGTAACCACAGGCCCAAGGGTCGCCTTGTTGACGATTAGCCAATCGGCGCTGGCGGAAGGCATATAGCAAAGTCGCCGGCACCAAGGTCAGCAGGGTCAGCGCAATCGCAATGACGGGCGTCGATAGAATTGCCTGATCGGCAACAGCAGGATATACCGCCATACCATTCGCCACCGAGACTGGCGCGATATGCAAAACCGAAGACGCTATTGCAGAGAAATATGGCGCAATCCATGGCGAGCCGATACCCAGCACAATACACAGCACCGCGAGAGCCGATGTCGCCGTTACCATTGCAGGCCCAACCTCGCGGGTGTTCGCCGCTTGCTCCGTTTTAGGTGCACCGGCAAAACAGATACCGTAAACCTTGACGAAACACATACAGGCCAACGCCCCGGTTAACGCCAGCATTACCATGCCAAAAGGCCCTGCCAGCAGATTGGCTACGCTGCCGGTTTTTCCGAGGCTAAATAGCGACTGGTAAATAAACCATTCAGAGACAAAACCATTCAGCGGAGGTAATGCACAGATAGCCAAGGTACCGATTAGGAATGTAATAGCGGTTTTTGGCATGGTTTTACCCAAACCGCCCATTTTGTCCATGTCTTTGGTGTGCATCCGATAGACAATAGAGCCGGAACCAAGGCACAACAGACCTTTGAATACCGCGTGGTTCAGCAAGTGGTACAGACCGCCCAGCAACCCCAGCAACGCCAAGGTCGGATGATGAGTGGCAATCCCTATCATGCTCACCCCGACACCAATTAAAATGATGCCGATATTTTCGATCGTGTGATAAGCAAGCAAGCGCTTGATGTCATGCTCAGCAAGGGCATACATAACTCCGAGAACAGAAGACAGGGCACCAAAGATCAGTACCAGAAAGCCCCACCACATCTGGGTTGCGCCAAGAAATAGCACACCAACTTTTAAAATGCCGTAAATACCGATTTTCACCATGACGCAAGAGATCAACGTCGAACAATACGAAGGGGCAATCGGATAAGCTTTTGCCAACCAACCATGAAAACCAATACTGGCGGCTTTAATCCCAAAGCCGGTCAACGCCAATAAAAACACCAGTGATGCCGTGGTGCCGGTAACAGGATTATGGCTAAACGCACTGAAGTCATAACTGTTGGCATGCAGCGCTAAAATCAAAAATGCTGCCATGATCAACACACTTGCTACATGATCGGCAATAAAATACTGCAAGCCTGCTTTCTTGCTTGAGACGCTGCCGTCACTGATAACAATCAGCCAAGAAGCCAGTGAAATGATCTCCATAAACACGATAAAGACCATTACATTGGCTGACACCACCAAAGCTGTCATCGCGGCGGCAAAAACGTTGAACAGAATATTGATTTTCCAGCCGCCTTTACCTAAATATTCTTTAAGGTAATTGATGGAATAGACAGAAGCCGCCATGGTCACGATAGATATCACTACCACCATCAAGGCAGACAACATGTCCATATTCACAACACGACCCGCAGCGACAGCGGCATCTGCCGAGCCATAACCACAGACAATGGTAGTTAGGCCTGCAAGCATGCCAAATAACCCACCAAAGGCACTGATCACCCCTGCAATACGCAAGCTATCTTGTTCCTGCTTGCGCCCCACCAGCGATACTAGCGCGGCAATGCCATAACAAACCAAGGCAAATAGAACTAAAACTAACGGATTCATTGTGTTACGGCTCCATCTTTCACTGATGCAGAACTTTCTGCGGCACATTGGCGTTTCGCCTGACGTGCTTTGGTCACACTCACCTCATCGACCACCACCAGCGCCTGAGTCGGGCAGACCTCGACACAGGCTGGGCCATCTTCACGAAAACCACACAAATCGCATTTCACGGCAATGCTTTTCACCCCGGGCTCCCAGGCCAGAATGTCTTGCCCGAACGTACTAGGTACCGAAGTGGATGGATTACTGGAGCGAGGAGTAGAGGGGATAAAAGTATCGTAGCTATTTGCCATCGCCACGGGACGACTACCATCAAAGGCTATCGCACCAAACGGGCAGGCAACCGCACACAACGTACAGCCAACACACAGGGTCTCGTTGAGTAAAACCCGGTCACCTTCTTTGGTAATGGCCTGAACAGGACATACCTTGGCACAGGGGGCATCTTCACAGTGACGGCACATAACAGGTGCTGTCGCATCCTCATGCTTAATCACCGTCAGCCGAGGATGGCTTTGCAGACCTTCTTTCTTATGTACTGTTGAGCACGCTGCCATGCAGGTACCACAGCCAATACACTTCATAGGATCTGCAATTACAAAGCTTTTCATGACATTCCTAGTCAATTGCAAAACCCTGCAAATAGCAAAGAGTGTGCCATTAATCACACTTTTATTTTTAGTGTTATTTATCAGCAGGTTAAAATCAAAGCAGACAGAAAATCAGATACAACTCATTATCAACCAGTTGTCATCGACACTACTATCGTCAATCAATATCGACAATAGTGTCGAATGACAGCCGTCCCCCAGCAAAAACGCTTTTTACAGTAGGTACTTTTCACAAAAAAAGGCGGGGGACACAACCTTGTGTCCCCCGCCTTTCCCAACAATATTTGTCCAATTTGTTCGCGACCTTTTCCGGGCTTTTATCAATTTCGTTTTCGGTTTATACCGAC
>Ga0209379_10000761_pt1 | contig 23718 bp, 20 predicted proteins | sample tdDd001_FD_187124 | JGI IMG/M metagenome (GOLD analysis project Ga0209379, IMG submission 187124) | Marine sediment microbial communities from the Atlantic coast under amendment with organic carbon and nitrate - tdDd00.1 (SPAdes)... | ecosystem: Environmental > Aquatic > Marine > Coastal >...
TACAGTCAAGAAAAACCATATTCTGAAGAAATCGTTAATGCAATAATGGAATCTCAACAAGCTGATTTTAGAGATATTAAGTATACCCATGACCTAAATCTTGCGATTGTTGCATTATTATTTAACATCAAATTGAACGCGTCATTTGAAATTATTAAGCGAAACAATTATATGGAGAAAATGTTTAAACAATTTCCAGATGATTCAACTATGCGAGCGGCTTTAGTCCACTGCAATCACTACGTTTCTGAGAAAACTAAGACGTAAGAAATCGGCTATAGCAGATTTTTAATCAAAATTAGGCAACGCTTTCCTTTAAAAATAAATTGCATAATTATTTACGGAGTGTATAATAATACACATATTAAATATTGATCTAGACAATGGCGTCTGATTTGTGGAGGGGGAACTCTACAATCGGGCGCTATCTTTGTTTGCGCGCAAAGATCTTCACTGTGTAATATCAATTGTTTAAGGAGGAGAGGTATTATGGATACAATGATAAATCTAAATACGGTATGGGTACTTATTGCCACAGCTTTGGTGTTTTTTATGCAAGCGGGATTTGCCTTAGTAGAAACAGGATTCACCAGAGCTAAAAATGCTTCAAATATAATCATGAAGAATTTGATGGATTTTGCCGCAGGTTCTTTAGTCTTCTTCTTAATTGGGTTTCCAATTATGTTTGGTGAGGATTTATACGGCATAGTTGGTCGTTTTGCGCCATCCATTCCAGAAGTATATAGTTTTTTAGGTCTGACTATTCCATTTCACGCATTTCTAATATTCCAAACTGTGTTTTGTGCTACAGCCGCAACTATCGTTTCTGGTGCAATGTCAGAAAGAACAAAGTTCAGCTCTTATTTAATTTATAGTATTGTAATTAGTGGCATTGTATATCCAGTGGTTGGACACTGGGCATGGGGTGGTGGCTTTTTATCGGATATGGGCTTTCATGATTTCGCTGGCTCCACTGTTGTTCACTCAGTTGGTGGTTGGGCAGCTTTAATGGGTGCAGCGGTGCTTGGTCCAAGAATTGGAAAATATGACGCCCATGGAACTGCTAAAGAAATACCGGGTCACAACTTGATAATTGGTGCCCTTGGCGTATTCATATTATGGTTTGGTTGGTTCGGATTTAATGCTGGTTCAAGCCTTGGTGTAGAAGACACGAATCTTTTATCAAGTGTGTTTGTAACAACCAATTTAGCTGCTTCTGCAGGTGCTGTTGCCAGTATGGTTTATGCATGGGTGATTAAAGGTAAACCTGATGTGGGTTTAACATTAAACGGTGCATTAGCAGGTCTGGTTGGCATTACAGCGGGTTGTGATGTGGTTACACCTTTTGGTGCCATCGCAATAGGTCTTATAGCAGGAACAATTTTACCAATGGCTTTGAGTTTTATTGAAAACATACTTAAAGTGGATGACCCAGTAGGAGCCATTGGTGTACATGGTGTTTGCGGAGCTTTTGGTACTCTTGCTGTTGGGCTATTCGATCCAAGTGCAGGACTTTTATATACAGGTAGTTCAGCTTTATTATTTACTCAGTTCATTGGTGTGGCAGCGGTTGCCTTATGGACACTTTCAACAACTGGGATCTTATTTATAGTCATCCATAAAACCGTTGGATTGCGCGTTAAACATAATGAAGAACTCCTAGGTTTAGATATGGAAGAACACGGCTCTCCATCTTATTCAGGATTTGTCATGGAGTCCCTAAAAAGTTCTTAATACGCTCCCTCGTATTTAGATATTTAACTCACTCAGATAAAAGATCAGGTACCCGCCTGATCTTTTATCATGTTAATATTTAAAGACGAACCTTGTGAGATATGTGCTAAACTGGATATAAATACTTTTAGGTGGAATAATTTACGATTTAATCTAGAACAAAGAGCCTTGTATTAGAGCGTATAGAATTTGAAATATTGATAGAGGAGGACACTATGAGCAAAATATCGAAATGGAAACGCAGAATTGAAAAAATATGTCCTACAATAGATGTAGAAGCAATAGCTGTGAATGACAGCGGGCAGAGTAATACAGTAGTAACTGTTAATCATGAATGGGTTTTTAGATTTCCAAAGTATGAAATTGAGATTCTAAATGCATCACGTGAGTTTCACATTTTAAAGGAACTTCAACACCACATTAGTTTACCAGTTCCAAATCCAGAGTATGCCAACCTTGAAACCAATGTTTGTAAAGAGGCCTTTATTGGATACAGACTGATTCCAGGCAAACCTCTGTTTAAACAGACTTTCATTCAGATTGAAAATCATGAAAGATTAGCTGCCCAGTTAGCTACTTTCTTAAAAGAGTTACATGGTATACCTGTAAGTAAGTTTGTGTCACTTGAGTTGGAAAGTAATGATTCGAGAAGAAACTGGATGTTGTTTTATAATGACGTTAGAGAATCATTATTTCCGATGATCAGAGAGGATGCTAGAGAAAAGCTGAGCTTAATGTTTGAGTCTTTCTTAGACGATCCTCGAAATTTTGAGTTTGAACCTAAGGTTATCCACGGAGATTTTGGACCCACTAATATATTACATCAAGGAGAGAACATCTCTGGTATCCTTGATTTCAGTGAACTGTCTATTGACGACCCAGCTATTGATGTAGCTTCTTTGATTGGAAAATTTGGATATGGAGAAGGTTTTATTCAGTTGATGGAGCCTGTTTATCCTGGAATTTCAAAATACCTTAATAGGGCTAGATTCTATGCCAGTACCTTTGCATTACAAGACGCACTATTTGGTTTTAAACACAAGAATAAAGAGCTACTTGAGTTTGGTCTGGAAGACTATAAATAGTAAGGAGCGTGGCACACATGGAATTTTACCATGACAGCAGGAATGTGGATGACTATATACATATGGCTAAAGGATATGACGGCAGACTTCTAATTGAACAACTTGCTTCATATATAAAAGAGGGTGCAAGCATATTGGAGTTGGGGATGGGTCCAGGAAAAGATATGGAAATCCTTAAGGAAAAGTATAAAGTAACAGGTACCGATGAGTCAGAGATATTTGTTGACCGTTATAAAATAAGAAACAAAGAAGCAGATGTTTTTAGGCTTGATGCTGTTAAGATGGATGTTGATCGTAGTTTTGATTGTATCTATTCCAATAAGGTATTAATGCACTTAAATACATCAGATATGATTAAATCTCTTAGGAAACAAGTGGAACACCTAAACGAAAATGGTGTATTATTCCATTCTCTTTGGAAAGGAACAGGAGAAGAAGAGTTTGATGGATTACGTTTTGTATACTACAAGGAAGATGAAATACGTAGCATATTAGAACAGGAGTTTAACATATTGGACGTATGCACGTATACAGAAGCTGAGGAAAACGATTCTCTTTACATTGTGATAAAAAAATAACGGAATAACAGTAGAATTGTATACTATAATGCACCTTGCAAATTGCAAGGTGCTTTCTTTATTTGTAGATAGTATACAAGTAAAATGCGATTAATAGGTAAATAAATAGGTTAGGAACGTTTTCCTATCAAGAAATCCTCCAAAGGGTTTGTAATATGTCATGAAATTAACATTATTGTGTCTAAAATATAACAATTATGAAAGATATGATGTATAATAATTCGTAAATTGCTATCTCATTTGGAGGGATCTATGAGAAATGCGGGGTTGTGTCCGCTAGGCAGTTTAAAAAATAAAAGAACTGATGCAATATATTTTAATTATCAGATAATTCTGATAATTACGAACCCGATTACGTAAGGAGGTAATGGAAATGAGCAGTCAATGCGCATGCAGCGGCGAAAAACTAGCCGGAGGATTTGATATTTCAGAGCTTCAGCCAGTTTTAGAAAAATACAGTGGCTCCAAGGGAAATCTAATAACGATACTCCAAAAGGCTCAAAGTATTTATGGATATTTGCCAAAGCCGATTTTGAAGTTTATTTCACAAACTACTGGTGTAAAACCATCTAAAATTTATGGTGTTGCTACGTTTTACACCCAGTTCCGTCTGGAACCAGTCGGAAAAAATCTAATTATGCTTTGCCAAGGTACGGCTTGTCACGTAAATGGTTCTGCAATGATCGAAAGAGCAATTGTTGAAGAACTTGGTATTGAAGACGGCCAAACAACAGAAGATGACGTGTTTACATTTAATAATGTAGCCTGTCTTGGATGTTGTTCCCTAGCACCGGTTATGATGATCGGTACTGAAACCTATGCCAATCTGACTCCAGAAAAGACAAAAGAAATTCTAAAGGAAATCAGAGAATCAGAAAGGCAAGGTGTACAGTCATGAAGATCGTCGTAGGAACGGGTAGCTGTGGTCTAGCGGCTGGAGCAAACAAAGTACTTGATTCCCTAAGTGAAGCGATTGCACTGGGCAAACTAGACGCTACTGTTGAACAAACAGGGTGTATTGGTATGTGCCATTTAGAACCAATCGTAGATATTTACAAGGGTGAAGAATATACACGATATACAAAAGTTACGGGTCAGGATATTGAAGCCTTCCTAGTGGATCTAAAGTCTATTGAAGACAAAAAGATTTCTGATGAAGACGTTGCAATTTTAAATGCACAAGAAAGAATCGTAATGCGTAATTACGGTAAAATTAATCCTGAATCCATTGAAGATTATATTGCAAGTGGTGGTTATGAAGCCATTCAGAAAGTATTAAAAGAAAAGACGCCTATGGGTGTCATTGGAACAATCAAACGTTCTGGTCTTAGGGGACGTGGTGGTGCTGGTTTCCCAACATGGTTCAAATGGAAAGCAGCCCTGGACAATGCATCAAACCAAAAATATATTGTCTGTAACGCCGATGAAGGGGATCCAGGTGCATTCATGGACCGTTCCGTTCTTGAAGGTGATCCACATAGCCTAATTGAAGGTATGATGATCGCTGGTTACGCAATTGGTGCAACAGAAGGTATTGTGTACGTTCGTGCAGAATATCCGCTAGCTATTGAACGTCTTCAACTGGCAATTGAACAAGCAAGAGAGAAAAACATTCTAGGTAAAGATGTTTTTGGAATTGAAGCACATAACTTTGATTTAAGAATCAAAGCCGGTGCTGGTGCTTTTGTCTGTGGTGAGGAAACGGCCCTAATTGCATCATTAGAAGGTGAACGTGGTATGCCAAGGTTAAAGCCACCATTCCCTGCGGAAAAAGGCTTCTGGGGCAAACCAACGAACATCAACAACGTTGAAACTTTAGCAAATGTTCCTTGGATTATTGCCAATGGTTCAAAGGCTTTTAAGAAGTTTGGTACAGAAAAGTCATGTGGTACAAAAGTATTCGCACTGACGGGCAAAATTAAAAAAGGTGGCCTTGTAGAAATACCTATGGGTATGAAACTGCGTGATGTTATTTATGACATCGGTGGTGGTATTACAGATGACAAGCCATTTAAAGCTGTCCAGCTAGGTGGTCCATCAGGTGGATGTATCCCAACTGAGTTATTGGACACAACAATTGACTATGAAGCAATTACAAAGACTGGTGCAATTGTTGGTTCAGGCGGTATGGTTGTTATGGATGAAAGCACATGTATGGTTGAAATGGCACGTTTCTTCCTTGACTTCACATGTAAAGAATCATGTGGAAAGTGTACTTACTGCCGTGTTGGAACAAAGAGAATGCTTGAGATTTTAACTAGAATTACAAAAGGTCAGGGTGTGCCTGAGGATATGGATATGCTGGACGAACTGAGCCAGAAAATTCGTGAAGGGTCTCTTTGTGGTCTTGGACAAACTGCTCCAAACCCTGTACTTACAACACTGAAATATTTTAGACACGAATATGAAGCTCATATTCTAGATGGAAAATGTCCAGCTGGACAATGTACTGAATTGATCGAATTCTCTATTCTTGCAGACAAATGTGTTGGATGTACCTTGTGTAAACGTGCATGTCCAGCAAACTCAATTACGGGTGAAGTTAAAACGGCCCATGTAATTGATAAAGAAACATGCGTGAAGTGTGGCGCTTGTCTAGCAAAATGTAAATTCGGAGCAATTTTGAAAGCATAGTCGGGAGGATAACATGTCAAGAATACGAGTGAATATAGATGGTAAAGAGCTACTGGCTCATGACGGCTATACGATTCTCGAAATAGCGCGTCAGAATGATATTGACATCCCGACCCTGTGTCAGGATGACAAATTAGAACATTACGGATCATGCGGAATGTGTGTTGTTGAAGTTGAAGGCAGTCCGAGACTGTTTAGAGCATGTTCAACACAAATTCAAGACGGTATGATCATTACAACATACTCTGATCGCATTAGAGAGTCTAGAAAAACAACTCTTGAACTTTTGCTTACCAACCATAGAGGGGACTGTAAAGCACCATGTTCAATGGGCTGTCCTTCTCACGTTGACGTTCAAGGATACGTTGGCCTAATTGCTAACGAACAATATGAAGAAGCACTAAAACTAATCAAGGAAGAACTGCCACTGCCTGCATCAATTGGCCGTGTATGTCCACATCCTTGTCAAACAGCTTGCCGAAGAGGTGTTGTTGACGAAAGTCTAAACATCGCATGGTTAAAGCAATTCGCTGCAGATCTAGATCTTGAAAAGGACCAGCCATATTTACCTGATCTTGCACCATCTACTGGCAAAAAAATTGCTGTTATTGGTGGTGGACCATCAGGTCTTACATCGGCATATTACCTAAGAAAACTAGGTCATGATGTAGTTGTATATGAAGCAATGCCAGAGTTTGGTGGTATGTTAAAGTATGGTATTCCACTATACCGTCTGCCTAAAGACGTTCTAAAGTCTGAAATCGAACTGATCCAGCAAATGGGTGTAAAACTGCTTCCAAATATTAAAATTGGTCGTGACATTACCCTTGACCATATTAGAAACCAGTTTGACGCTGTATACGTTGCGATTGGTGCTTGGAAGTCTGCGATGCTTCGCGCACCTGGTTCAGACTTAAAAGGGGTGTACGGGGGTATTGAGTTTCTGAACAAGTTTGCAGTGAACCAGCCTATTAAAGTGGGTGAAAGAATTGCTGTAATTGGTGGTGGTAACACTGCTATGGATGCTTGTAGAACTGCAATTCGTCTAGGTGCAAAAGAAGTATACGCAATTTACAGGAGAACTAAGAATGACATGCCTGCTGTTGACGTAGAAATTGAAGAAGCGGAAGAAGAAGGCGTAACATTTAAGTTCCTGAGAAATCCTATAGAAGTTGTGGGTGAAGATGGTCGTGTTAGCGGTATTAGACTTCAAAAAATGGCTGTTGGTGAACCGGATGGCAGTGGTCGTACAAGTGTTTCTGCAATAGAAGGGGAAGAAGAATTCCTTGATGTAGATTCAGTTATTGTTTCGATTGGTCAGAAACTTGAACCAGCTGGCTTTGAAGATATTCTAGTAAATACATGGGGTAATATCGACGCTGAAGATACAACTTTTAGAACGAACTTAGACGGTGTATTTGCCGGGGGTGACTGTACTAATAATGGTGCAAGTATTGCCATTGAAGCAATTGCTGAAGGCAAAAACGCTGCAAGAGTGATCGACTCATATTTAGAAGGCGAAATCATTCCATACAAGGAACAGTTTATAGTTAAACAAACTGATTTAACTGCTGAGTCATTCCCACTTGTAGAGAGAATGAACAAAGTTCCAATGGGTCATGAGTCGCCTGAATTAAGAAAAACTAACTTTGATGAAGTGGTACATGGGTACTCTGCATCTGAGTCAAAGTGTGAAGCGATGCGTTGTCTTGAATGTGGTTGTGGAGACGTTCACGAATGTGATCTTATTACACAATCGGTTGATTATAACGTTGAACCTGAACGTATTGTCTATGAACAACCTTCCTACGAAAGAGACCACAGTCATCCGTTTATCATGAAAGATCAAAACAAGTGTATCTTATGTGGTATGTGTGTTCGAATTTGTGAAGAAGTCATGGATAACAATGCTCTTGGCCTTGTAGGACGTGGTTTTGAAACGAGCGTTCAACCTGCATTCGGTGAAATGTTAAAAGACACAGAATGTGTTTCTTGTGGCCAGTGTATTAGTGTCTGTCCAACAGGTGCGCTTCAAGAAAAACTACCAATAGAAAAAGCTACTCCGCTAATGGCTGAAAAGACGGAGACTGTTTGTAGCCACTGTAACGTGGGTTGTCGAATTGAGTTAGAATCAAAAGGACAGATGTTACTACGTGCCCTTCCAGTGGAATCAGATGTTACAAGTGAAGGTCTGCTTTGTGCAAAAGGGAAATTTGGATTTGATGTGTTTGAAAGCGACTCAAGAATTACATCACCAATGATCCGTAAAGATGGAGAATTGGTTGAAGTGAGTTATGAAGATGCATTCCAGTACATTGCTAAAAAAGCGCAATCAATGAACCTACTATACGGTCACAACTCAATGGCTGTATCGATTTCTGACAGATATACGAATGAAGCCATTTACATGATCAAACATTTCGCTAACAAAAAACTGAATACAGAAAATGTGTACAGTGTTAACGCTAAACAGTCTGGACTTGAAAAAGTTCTAGGTGTAAATGCATCATCAAACGTATTAAATGAAATTCACCACACACCATTTGTTCTTTCTATTGCGTCAAAAATTATGGAAGATCATACGGTAGCTGGTCTGAAAATAAGAAAAAGTATTAAAAACGGTGGTAAGTTAAATGTAATAAGCACAGAAAGCTCAAAAATAGATGAGTGGGCTGACCAAAACATAAAACTGCAAAGCAAGTCTGATTTAACTTCTACGCTTAAAGCTATGGTAAAACATCTGTTTGAGATGAATGTTAAGATAGATGACAGCCTTGTTGAAGGTGTGGACGTACTAAATCTACATGTTCAAAATGCGGTTGTTACTGAAGAAATCAAACTTATGACTGAAAAGTACATGGAAGCTAAAAAAGCAGTCATCATTTTTGATCAAGATGCGTTATCAGAAGAAGATTCAGCACTGGTAGCATCGATTGCTGTTCTATCAGGACATATTGGATCAGCACGTGATGGCATCATCCAGCTTAGATCTAATGCCAATGCTCAAGGTCTAATTGACATGGGTGTTAAACCTGACAATGGATTTATTGCAAGTAGCATTGCAAAAGGTGAGTTAAAAGGTCTTCTGGTTATTGGTGAAAACATCAATACAGATATCCTTGAGGGACTTGACTTCCTAATGGTTCAAGAAACACACCTAACAAACGTAGCAAAAATGGCTGACGTTGTACTTCCGGCCACTATCCTATCTGAGTCTGAAGGTACAGTTACTTCAACGGACCGACGTATTCAGAAGGTTAATAAAGCAGTTGAACCAGTTACAGGATATCAGAACTGGGAAATGTTCCAGGGACTGATTAATGTATATGATGGTCATTCCAATTTTGAGAGTTTCGCACAACTTTTCGAAGCCCTTGAAAAAGAGAATTCGGACTACTTAGGTTGGTTAAAGAAGTCAGGTGCAGTATACTGGCCAGTTAAGTCTTCTCGTGTTTTATATCAAAACGGTTTCTTAACTGAAAATGGTAAAGCACACTTACAAGCTGCTGTTGAAGAAGCTAGTGATTTCACTAAACCAGTTGTGGATGGCAAAATGAACTCAAATCATATCACTACTTGTTTCCAAGAATTTATGGATGAAAGTGCTAGTTAAAATTTAAGTAAGCATTTACAAGGGGCAACCTTGATAAGAGCATTTACACTTTGAAGACCCATGGTCGCGCGCCAACTCTCTCTAGCGCGACTGTGGGTTTTTCATTTGTACATTTTACATTTAAGTGACAGTGGTTGTCCGGTTTTGCTACCTGGGTTACAATAGGTAAGTAAGTAACACTAGAAAGGCACTTTCGGGAGGGCATCATGCTTTATAAAGAAATAAGCCAACAAGACGCAGACTTGTTAAAAGAGTTTGTATTTTTAGCAATTCACGTATCGGATCCAACTCAAGCACCGGACCGGTCATTATTAGATGTACCTCAAATAAAAAAGTATTATAGCGGTTGGGGACAAACTGCTGATTATGGAATAAAAGCAATCGATGAAGATACACATGAAATAGTGGGCATGATTTGGATTAGACAGTTCCATGACTCAGATCCTTCATATGGATTTATTTCTAACGAAATTCCTGAGTTAACCATGTCTGTAAAAGAGTCTTATAGAGGCTGTGGGGTTGGTACTGAACTCATGAAACAGCTTATTCATGGTATAAAAAATACTTATCCTGCAATTTCCTTAAGCGTTAGTTTAGACAATAGAGCGAAGCATTTATATGAAAACTTCGGCTTCACAAAATATGAAAGAATTGGTGACAGTCTCACCATGTGTTTAGATCTTGAATACTGGAGTGGTATATGAGACTAAAAGTACAAAAGCATTTACAAAAATTGGATAAGTACTTCTATAACGACCGTTCAATAGCATTTTCAATAATAGCTTTTATGCTAGCTTGGTTTATAGGCCTTCGTGACTTTTCAACAGGAAGTCTCATAAGTGTCATAACCATATTTTTGATTAGTGTGACTGTGCTTGTACATTCTATTGATTATTTGATTTACATATTTGATGGAAGTATAGAAATACATTTTAGAAAAATGTTGGATGATGATGGATTAATTCTTCCAAGAGAATATAGTTCTGATCGTCTAGATTACCGGGAACTAACATGGTCAGACGCACACCTTATTCGTGAGTTAAGTCAAATGGAATCAGTCTATACCTTTGTTGATGACATAGAGGATAACTACACTAAAGGACAAGCTAAAAAGTGTCTCCTTCAACACATGAACTTAGAACGAACCCGTTTAAGATGTACACGTGTGATTGTCGATAATCAAACCGAAGAAGCTATAGGTGCAGTGGTAATTATTAATGGTCATGAAGTGGAGTACTGGATTAAAGAATCACATAGAAATAAACACTATGCTTATGAAGCGGTAAAAGCAGCAATTGATGTGATTGAACAAGAGGACAACATAGTATTGTTTGCACATTGTTATAATGAGAATAAAGCATCACAAGGTTTACTGAAAAAAATCGGATTTATAAAACAAGATGAAGCGCCATCTAATAAACAGTCATGGGTTTATAAAAAATCAAATATTAATGATTAGAAATATATGAAATTTTCCCTTTTATTTTGGTACAAATCAAAGTAGGAGGGATTTTTTATGTCACAACATTCAAAAACAAATACTGAGTTAATAAGTAGCTCACACAATAGTTCACGTAATACTAACGGCAGGCCAAAGCAATACCTGGTTGTACTTTTAATTTTGATGCTCTTATACGGCTGTGCTGCACCTGGACAGATTGAAGATCAAGGCAGCAATGTAGCTTCAACACTTGTAGATATAAGTTTGTTAGATATAGATAGGGCATACGATGTGGTTGAAGAACTCAGTCAATCCAAATATGATGGACGATTGTCTGGAACACCAGAAAATCTACGTGCTGCAGAGTATATAGCCTCTGAGTTTGAAAGAATAGGATTGGTTTCACCTAAAGGCATAGAGGAGTATTACCAATACTTTGACCACAAAAATACGGTCATGAAAACAGGGTCAAGTTTTGATTTTATATCAATGGATGATGAGACAGAAGTAGCCTTAATCCCTCATGTAGATGTCCGGGATATGGTTAGGTTTTCTGGTACCTTGGCTTCAGGTCAAAGAATAGGAGAAATGGTTCATGTAACTTCAATGGATGATTTTGATACATTTCCTCAAGCACTTGGTGGGAAAATACTACTCATTAATCACGAAGTTTACGACCCATATAACCCTGATAGACTCCTTAGAAAAGCAATGCAACTTACACCAAAACCAACAGGCATATTCATACACCAAGAAAATAAGTACAATGAGTATTTTTTAGTGAGTAAGTATCTACCAGCTGAAATACAAACATCAGAGTTTGATAATGAAAATGGACCAGGTGTTTTTTATTTAACAGGTGAAGCCTTCACAAAATGTTTGGATGCCATTCGAGATGGTAAACGTATGCAGTATAGCATCGATTACGAATACAGCATGTTCACCGTTCCCAATATAGTCGGCTATAAACCAGCGACTTCAGCTGAGCCAGCAGGGACTATATTGTTTGGTGCACACTTTGACCATGTAGGTACAAATGGTGACGGCACATATAATCCTGGTGCCTTAGACAATGCTTCGGGTGTTGCTGCAATACTAGAAATTGCACGGGTATTAACTCAATCTGAACTAGATCATGACTACAATTATGCCTTTATAGCTTTTAACGGAGAAGAGGAATTCTTGTTTGGGTCAAACCATTATGTAAATCACCCCTTATTTCCCCTAGACGAGACAACCTTCTTAAACTTTGACATGGTTGGTTCGAGTCGACCTATACCTCTGAATATTAATGTTAATAACTTTGCCTTAGGAGATACTCAAGACACATTAATTGAAACCTCTAAGTCACTCGGTATTAGTGCTGTAAAAGACTTTGGAGGTACTAGTGACAACGTACCTTTTGAATCCAGTGGTGTAGATTCTGTACTTCTCATTCATCTTGATATGAGTGATATTCATACCCGACTAGATACAGCAGATAATGTAGACCCAGAACGTTTAGGAGATGTAATCAAACTTGTTCTACAGTGGTTAAATGAGACCAAGGTAAATTAATGAATTTCCTTTTTAACTGAACTGTTACTATATTTATCCAAATATTGCTTGGACTAGTGCATGAATTATACTATAATATAGTAAATATAATTATAATTGGGGAATTAAAAGTGTGGGGTGAAGCAAGTGAGGAAACATGACTGGCCTTATCTAGTCATAAGTATTGGAATCTTCATTCTAATGGTAACGCTAATGAGTGGAAATCAGTTTCCATTAACTGAAGGCGCTGAGTTGGAAGTGGACCCAACAATGAAAATGGCACCCTATATGGATCTTGTAACTGGACTTTATGGTTACATCGATATAGAAGGTCAAGTGGTTATTGAACCTAGATTTCAATATGCAGAAGCATTTAATGAAGGGGTTGCAGTAGTAGCTGAATCAAATTCAAAAGGCACATTTTATGGTTACATTGACCGTAAAGGAGATGTACTTTTGCCCTTTAAATACGACTATGCCCGTGCATTTCATGAAGGACTCGCGATTGTGAGTCAAGATGGTGATATGTTAGTGGTTAACAAGGCTGGTGACGCATCATTTAAGGTGCCGAGTGGATATGTAGCTGGAGATTACTCTAATGGACTTGCGCCGGTTTATCCATTAAAAGAATCAGAGGTTAAAGAGAACCTAAGTGGTTATATGGACCGAAATGGTCAGATTAGCATTGAAATGAAAATCATTAAAGGCATGCCATTTCAAGATGGACTTGCACAAGTTTTTCTTTCAAAAGATGGAAAACGTGGCTGGGGTTTTATTAATGTAAAAGGGGATATTGTCATTGAACCTAGGTACATTAGTTCCGAACCCTTTTCGCAAGGCGTTGCAGCAGTAGCAATTCGCGACGACGATGGAAATAAGAAATGGGGGTATATTAATACCTCAGGTGAGTATGTTATAGATCCTATTTTTGACAGTGCATTTGCCTTTAGTGAAAACCTTGCAGTTGTTTATTTAGATGACCAAGGATATGGTTACATTGATCGAAATGGAACTTTAGTGATTGGTCCTGATTTTAAAATGGCTACGCCTTTTTCTAATGGATATGCAAGTGTTCGCAAAAATTCAACAGACTTTCACTGTATTGATAAAACAGGGGAAATGTTGTTTGAAGTTGAAAACATGTTAATATTTGAGTTTAAGTAATATTGATAATATTAGGTGATAATGTAGTGTCACATACTTGTTTTATGTTGTGCTTTATAGGTAAAACTAAGATATACGTGAGTAATAATATTAAGACTGGGTTTATACCTAGTCTTTTTGTGTCTTTTCCAGTAAGTTTTCAGTATTAGCTAATACTATAGCTTTAGTGTTAACTTAAATGTTAGTATCGATGTTATTTTAATGTTAGTTACCAATCTTAAGTTCTAAGTAGATACAGGAAAGTCTAAAAACATTTCTATAAAACTGGTATACGAATGAGAAAAATGACAAAATATGCTCAACAAGTCTCCAATTTTGAATGTTAAACTGTGCTATAATATTTTTATGAAAAAGGAGTGTGGGCATGGATTTTCAAAAATTAGGTCTAACAATTGTAAACATTGCGATGGTTATGGCAATGGTTTTATTATTAAGAGAACGTGTAGCGAGAAAAAGACGACAAGATGCTAAAGACCAAGAAAGACTTCTGGACTTATCAGACTGGGATAAAAGTAAAATACCATTTTGGAACCGTGAATCCCATAAACAAACCATGGTCGTTTTAGGACTGCTTGGTATCTTCATCGTTTGGTTAGGAACTAGAAATATTCAGTCAATGGTAGAGTCGGTGATTATGGGTTTAATAGCTGGTGGTATGGTGCTTTATATGGGTCGGCTCGACGAACGTAAGGAAATCGGTGCATATAAAAAAGGGATTCTTCATAAAACAGGTTTTTTATACTATTCCAACATTAGTGGATATAAAAAAACAGATTCAGATGAGTATGTTCATGCTGACGAGTTTTGGCTAAACATTGGGAATACACCAAAAGTGCAAGTGCATGTTCCTAAAGATAAGTCTAAGGCATTTGAAAAGCTTATTAGAAAGTATGCGAATATCTCTAAAGAAAATGTGAAATAGCTGTTATAATATAGGATGTCTTGCGTTTTATGCGTATAGACATCCTTTTATATTTTGATATAATATAAATACGAATATATGTTCGCTTGCGTATCAAAGGAGTAATCTTATGGATCTATTCGGAATGATCAAAGAAGAAAGTTTAAAACAAGATGCACCCCTAGCGGAAAGAATGAAACCTCAAACATTAGATGAGTTTGTAGGTCAAAGTCATATCCTTGCAGATGGGAAACTATTAAATAGATTAATCAAAGCTGACAAAATCAGTTCAATTATTTTTTATGGACCTCCTGGGACTGGGAAAACCAGTATTGCGAGAGTTATTGCAAATACAACAAAGTCTGCATTTGAATCCCTAAATGCTGTTACATCAGGGGTTAAAGACCTTAGACGTGTTGTTGAGCTTGCTGAAAGCAATTTAGGCATGTATCAGCAAAGAACGATTCTTTTCTTAGATGAAATACACCGTTTTAATAAAGCACAACAAGATGCTTTACTTCCTCATGTGGAAAAAGGAACGCTCATTTTAATTGGTGCTACGACTGAAAATCCATATTATGAAGTGAACAATGCCCTTATCTCTAGATCCATGATATTCAGACTTGAAAGACTTACTACTTCAGAGGTTAAACTTATAACCAAACGTGCCGTTGAACATCCTGAACGCGGCTTGGGTATGTTAGGTGTTACGATTGATGAAGAGGCACTTGATTTTATTGCCCAGACATCAGCAGGGGATGCCCGAAAGGCTTTAAATGCAGTTGAATTAGCTGTTTTATCTACGGAAAAAATAAATGACGAAATTCCCATTACAACTGCAGTACTTAAGGAGTGCGTTCAGAGAAAAGGCTACTTATATGACAAAGCTGGTGACAGTCACTATGATGTTATTTCGGCTTTCATCAAGTCTATGCGTGGTTCTGACCCTGATGCAGCATTACATTATTTAGCCCGAATGATCCACGGTGGAGAAGATCCCAAGTTTATAGCTCGTCGTATAGTTATTGCAGCCTCTGAAGATGTGGGGAATGCTGATCCCAATGCCCTTGTGGTTGCAACAGCTGCAGCACAAGCAGTTAACATGATTGGACTGCCTGAAGGCAGAATTATTCTAGCTCAAGCTGCGACATATGTAGCCAGTGCGCCAAAGTCTAACGCTGCTTATAAAGGCATTAACAAGGCACTCATAGACGTTGAAGGCACAGATATTGGTTCAGTTCCATATTACTTAAAAGATAGTACAAGTTTAAGTATGAGTAAAAAACGTGAAGATTGGGGAGATTATTCGTACAAGTATCCACATGACTATGAAATGAATTACATCCCTCAGCAGTATTTACCGGACGAACTTAAAAATAAGAATTACTACCGTCCTACACCAAATGGTTATGAAGCTACAATTAATGCTTATTTTGAAAAAATCAAAGACGTACACGATAAACCTGAGGAGTAGATGACCTGAAACTGATACTGCTCATAAGAAACCTCCTATTCATATTTTGAATAGGAGGTTTTTGTGTACAAGTACAACTTAGCAAATAAATGTTATGCAATTTAGTATTTAACAATTAATTACTTAATAAACTAATACTTAACCCAATCAAATATCATAGCCTTGCGAAGGGCGTCTGACTCTAAGTTGCCCTTTAAAATATCAACAAGAGCATAAGCAAAGACCATGGCAGTACCAGGACCTTTTGAAGTTATTATTTTGCCATCTCTGACCACTAAGTCATCATGGATAACTGCACCTTCCAACTCGGCTTCAAAACCTGGATAACATATAGCTTTTTTTCCCTTTAAAACACCCGCTTTTGATAAAACGGTTGGTGCTGCGCAAATGGCTGCTATATATAAGTCTTGTTCTTGTGCCTGAACGAGGAGTTCAATTAATTTGTCTGACTTTCCTAAGTTTCTCGTACCAGGCATACCACCAGGTAAAATCAACATATCAGCTATTTTTAGATCAACATCCTCTAATAAAATGTCCGCAACAACTGTAACCCCATGAGCCGCAGTCACATTCTTAGAAGGGTGAACGGAAACCGTTTTAAGGCTTATATTAGCACGTCTTAAAATATCAATGACTGCTATTGCCTCAATTTCTTCAAATCCTTCAGCTAGAAATAAATATACCAAACAAATCACGCCTTTCGATAAAATTGTTAGATTAATTTCATATGTATCTTAATATATTATATCGCAATAATCATGCCTTAAATCACATTGCAATGTATTCTGTCTCAAAAACTACTTTAGTAAAGCATCCTAAAAGTTTAGCAAGTGTTGTATTCCAAAACTTTGCTTAGATCTTAACAGACTTATTTTATTGAATAAATTAAGTTTGGGGAAGTGACGCTGAAGTTAAAGTATGTTTAAACGTTCTGATTTTGTCATACAATAATTTGAAAGTTAGGTGACGTACACTTACCAATGCGTTAAAATAATGGAAAAGGGTAGAAAGGAAACATAATATATGAAACCAGTAAAAATTTACTTAACACGTCATGGACAGACTTTATTTAACCTCGAAGAACGTATGCAAGGCCATATTGATGCAGAACTAAACGCAGAAGGTATAAAACAAGCTCAGGCTCTTGCACAGCGGATCAAAAATGATGAAATTGATCATATATATTCCAGCCCGCTTAAAAGAGCATTCAAAACAGCGCAAGTAATTAACCTTGAACACGAAATTCCTTTAAATGCTGACGATAGACTAAAAGAAATGGGTTTTGGCTCATGGGAAGGTCAGTTTATACAAAGCATTAAAGATGAGTTTAAGCCACAGGCCCATGCATTTTGGAAAGCCCCTGAAACTTATATACCTATTGACGGTGAAACCTTTGAAGAAGTTCAAACTAGAATAAAGTCATTTCTGAAGGATTTAGTTAAAAATCATTGTGGAGAAACCGTTCTTATAGTTTGTCATGGCATGCTCATTCGGAACATGTTATCTATTTTAAAAGGTGAAGATACCTCAACGGTATGGGAACATCCTAGAATATATCAAACCTGTTTAACTATTTTGGACTATGATGGTCAAACATCCGAATTTTCCATGCTTGCAGACGCATCTCACTATAAGTTCTAGTCCCTTCATTGACAGCTTAGAGAAAGTGGTGACTTATGGGACCAATTGCTATTCTATATGCTTTAACAACCATTGTGTTTGGTGTACTCATAATCACAGATTTTATTAAATCAAAACATTTAAGGTGGCGGTTTTCAGGAATCGCTTTTAAGTATGCCCTGACGTTAACCCTCATGAACGTACTGGGGTCAACATGGACATTATGGATTACAGAACAAGGCCCTGATTTTTTAAGGGCGCTTTTAAGTGCACTGCTTCAGTTCCCGCTTCTGTATATGTATATTAGCGTGGGAGTACGTTATGCGAGAAAGTTAGAGCTTCCAGGTGCATTGTTCTGGAAAAGATTATCCTTTGTTCCTTTTTCAATTGATGATAAAGACGATCGGGTTAACAAAGTTCACGGGATCAACACCGAAATTGGTCAGATGTTATATACCTCAGCAATCCATCCAGAATATATACAAGTTCAGTCCATGCATTCAGAAATGACTGACCATCTTAATCGAAAGTGGTGGATTAAGTTTGATGCCATAGTTGTGATAAGCGTGATTATTGCTTCTATCTACACAATAGTGCTCTTTAGCCTCACGCAACCTCAGGCATCAGAAATGATAAGGCTCATTCAAGAGTCCTCTCAAACGCAAGGTACTGAGACCATGAACGTTATACTTCTTGCCATTGTGTTTGCAAGACTTGCTGCTGCTGAAGAAATATTCTTCAGATTGGTTGTACAGACAGTTGTAGAATGGAAGTTCAGGGCGAGTAGATATGCCTCTGCCATTGCTATTTTGTTTTCCAGTTTGTTCTGGAGCATTGGCCATGTAGGTGTACTTGTACCTGAATGGGTTAAACTTGCACAGATCTTTCCTTTTGGCATAGCCCTGGGACTGATATATAGACGATACGGCATAGAAGCGGCCATACTTATTCATGTAGTATTTAACATTGCCATGATATTTTTATCTCCAGGATTTGTTTCAATATAGGTTTTAAATCTTGAAAAAATGGTATAAATTGAGAGTGTTGATGTGAAGTTGTATAAAATAGGTTGGAGGGATTCATATGCACGTCAAGTGGGATGATAGATTAACTTTAGGTGTTGATTTTATGGATCAAGAACACAAAGATATAATTGAGAAACTTGAAGACGTTTTGCAAACATTAGATTTTAACGCCCCGAGTGAAAGTGATATTAAGAAATTTATGGCTTTTGAAGAGGCTGTGACCAATCATTTTGCCCATGAAGAGCTAATGATGCACCAGTACGGGTATCCAAAACTTGAAGTTCATGCAAAGGCGCATGAAAAAATTGTTAGAAAGATTGTAAAATATAAAGAAATGTTTTTAACGACTTCAATAGATCAAACAATGTTAGAACGTATTGAGTCAGATGTAGCTTATATTTTTAAACTACATTTGTTAGAAGAAGATCGAGAACTTGAAGTCTTTGTACATAAACTAAGTCAAAAAGACTAGGTGTTTGATTAGATAGTTAGATTACTCATAAATCTGCTCAGAAATACCAAATAAATTCAACAAAAGGAGCCATGGAATAAATTATTCTATGGCTCCTGTTTAAATTGTTATTAGCAAGTTGTAACTCAAATTACACGTGTAACAGGTTTATCGAGTCAGTTTAATAAAATGTCTCCATCGATAATCTGTCAATCAGGTCTTTATGCATAGGGAATAGACCAGTTAACTCGTCTTTGTCATAAAGTTTAATATCATCAAAGTCAAATCCAGGAGAGACCATAATACCAAACATGGAGAACTCTTCGTCCATACGTTCAGCAGCCATAACATAGTTTCTTGGTATACGTACTTGAAGTTTTTCTCCTTCAGCAATGTCCATACCAAGGACTTCGGTATATAAATCACCTTCAGGGGAAATCATATGAATCTTAACTGATGACCCATAATGATAGTACCAGACTTCCTCTGAACGTACACGGTGGAAGGCTAGGTAATCATCTTCTGTCAGTAATAAATAAATGCTTGACCATAGTTTTCTTTCTGAAGAAGAAACACCAGCTATATCATGACGGAACATGGTTTGTTCCGATTTAAACGAACTAAAATAGTATCCACCTTCAGGGTGAGGGATCATACCTAATTTTTCAATCCAATAATTAGCGTCTTTCACTTGTAATAGCTCCTTTCAAGCGATACTCTAGACCAGATTATTTAAACAATCATTCATTTGTATTACAAATAAATATATTGTGTAAATAATCAGGGCTTAACTTAATTATAATATGAAAATTTTGTGATAAAGTCAAATCAAATGGGCATTTGTAGTGATTAATACAGTAATGGAAAGGATATAAATGGAATGTTGGAAAGAAAGGGGAACGCTATGAAAAATAAAACAGTAATGTCAGGTAATCAAGCAGTCAGTAGAGGATTTTATGAAGCAGGCGGTCAAGTGGCATCCAGTTATCCAGGATCCCCAACAGTTGGCGTTTTGCAAAATATTAAAGATTCCTACCCAGATGTGTACTCTGAGTTTTCGATAAACGAAAAAGTGGCTCTTGAAGTTGGTGTAGGGGCATCCTTTGCAGGAGCACGTACACTTGTTAGTATGAAACATGTTGGAGTAAACGTTGCTGCAGATCCATTAATGACTTTCACTCAAACCAAAATTAATGGTGGATTTGTTCTATTAACAGGTGACGATCCAGGAATGGCGTCCTCCCAAAACGAGCAGGACAATAGAATCTTAGGTAAGTTTGCACATATGGCTGTACTTGATCCAGGTAATAGCCAAGAAGCTCTAGAGTATACCAAACATGCCTTTGAACTAAGTGAAGAATACATAATGCCTACTATGGTGAGAATAACAAGTCGGGTGTGTCACAGTCGTTCCATTGTAGAAACAGGTGAACGTGTAGAAAAAGAGTTAACAGGTTTTCCAGATGTGCCAGAAGATTATGCAATGATCCCGCCTAACACGTTTATGAAACAGTTTGCTATGGCGGATCGAATAGACAAACTGACTGTAGATGCAAACGAAATGGCCATTAATCGTTATGAGCCATCACCTTCAGGACGTAAAGACGCATTGATTATCACTTCAGGATTAATGTACTACAATTATAAAGAACTTGGCTTAGACTACTCAGTTTATAAACTGGGTATGGTTTATCCTTTACCAATAAAAACCTTCCATGCACTGGAAAAAGAATATAAACGCATAATTGTCATTGAAGAAATGATGCCGTTTATAGAAGACGAACTTAAACTTCATGGCATAAAGTGTGAAGGGAAGAAGTTTTTCTCCTTTACAGGTGAACTGAATACTGAAGATATTGAAGATGGTCTTGTAACATCAAAACTCCTCGGGGAACATACTTACCCAGTGGAAGAAGAGGACCAGACTGTTCCTAGACTGCCTATGTTCTGCGCGGGCTGTCCTCATAGACCTGTGTTTGATATCTTGAAAAAAGCTAAAACAAAAGTTATTGGTGATATAGGTTGTTACTCACTTGCATACTTGGAACCTCTAAACTCTGTAAATTCAATCATTAGTATGGGTGCAAGTTTAGGTATTATGAAAGGTATGAGTAAAGCCCTAAAACAAGCGGGACAAGACCAGCCTCTGGCATGTGTTATTGGGGACGGTACATTTTTCCATTCCGGTATGACAGGTATGCTGAATATGTTACATCAAATGGACCCTGATGCTAATATGACTGTACTCATCTTAAACAACGGTACAACAGCTATGACAGGTGGACAAGCGACTGCTGTTACCAAGTCTTATTCTGCTGCTGGGGATATGGACGTGGATATTCCTAACTTACTGAATTCTATGGGCTTTGACCGTGTTAAAATTGTAGACCAGTTTAAATACAAAGAAGCAAAAAAGGTTATTGATGAAGAGTTAAAACATCCTGGATTCTCGATTGTTATGACAACTAGACCGTGTGCCCTTAACTTTAAAATCAAGGAAACACCATTCTATGTTGATCCAAGTGTTTGTATTGGGTGTCGCTCATGTGTAAAAACAAACTGCCCGCCAATTATCATGAAAGAATATGAAGGGTATGACAAGTTAAAGTCATCTATAAACAAAGATATGTGTGTAGGCTGTTCAGTGTGCGCTCAGGTTTGCCCTGTGGGTGCGATTAAACGGTATGAAGAGGAGGCCTAAAATGACTCAAAACATTGTAATTGCCGGTGTAGGTGGTCAAGGGCTTGTCCTTACGACTAAACTTATATGTGACGCAGCTCTAAAAGCTGGTTTAGACGTTAAAAGTAATGACGTTATTGGTTTATCTCAACGTGGTGGTAAAGTATGGGGAAGTATTCGAATTGGACCTGAGGTGTACTCACCTAATGTACCACCAAGAGGCGCTGATTTTCTACTGGCACTAGAACCCCTTGAAGGGCTTAGATATAAAAGGTCCTTAAAAGAGACGGGCAAGATATTTATGAATACGGCTGTTGTTCCACCTGTTCCGGTGATAGCAGAAAAAATGCCATATCCTGAGAATATAGAAGAAATACTGGCCTTAGATTTTGAGGTTTTTGCCATGGACGCCAATGCTAAAGCTGTTGAACTTGGATCTGTTAAAATTGCCAATACATTTCTAGTTGGCATGTTGGCAAAATATCTGCCAATTGACAAAAAAGTTTGGCATGATGCAATTTCTGAAAATGTTCCGAAAAAATTTATAGATTTGAATATAGATGCATTTGACATTGGATATGATATGGCACAAAACTAGTAATACCAAGACTTACAGTCGTGTTAATTCAAGGGTGATTAAATGTGAATAAAAAGTAAACTGATCCCTTGACAAAGGTTTTCCTGCGTGCTAACATGCAAATAAGAAAAGCATACGGATCACTTTTGGTGTGTTACTGTTAAATCAGGCATGAACCTAACTGAAGAAGCGCAAGCTCTCTAGTTGTTCGTGCCTTTTTCTATTTGTAAGTAAGTCCTATGAGGTGAAACAGATGACAAATAACACATACAAAATAATACGCGTTTTGAATAACAACGTTATTCTTGCCAAGAGTCTTTCTAATAACACAGAAGCTGTCCTCGTAGGTAAAGGTATCGGGTTTGGTGTGAAAAACGGACAAGAAAAAAGCTTTTCACCTGAATCGATCGAGAAATCATTTATGACGTATGACGAGAAGCTAAAACGAGACTATATGGAACTGGTTGAACAAATGGATGAGCAAATCTTGTCTATGTGTACTGAAATCATCCTGATGGCTGAAAGACGATTAGGAGAGTTAAATTCACGCCTACACATTGTATTAACTGACCATATTGGTTTTGCCCTTGAACGAATAAAAGCCGGGATGGAAATACACAATCCATTTCTACATGAAATTAAAAGCCTTTATGAAGAAGAGTATCAGGTTGGACTCAGTGCTCAAGAAGTGATTGAGAAAACTACTGGAATTCATATTGTTGAAGATGAAGTAGGATTTATAGCTTTACACTTTAATGCAGCTAGACAACACAAAGACGTTAAAGACACCTTAAGGAGTACACGTCTGATAAAAGAACTTGTAACCATTATTGAAGATAACCTGAATTACAAGATTGAAAGTGACCTCACTTACAGTAGACTGATTCATCACTTACGTGGGAGTATTGAACGGATAGAAAAAGACCAAACGGTTCTAAATCCGTTATTAGATACTTTACGAAAAGAGTTTAAAGATTCCTTTAAGATTGCTGGAAAAGTTAAGGTTCGAATAGAAGAACAGTTAGATGCCATTGTACCAGATGACGAACTGGGGTATATGGCTATCCACATTGACCGGATTAGGCGAATGTCAAAGTCCAGTCTAAACAATTAACACTGATTCATTTTTAGAGAAAACACTTAATAAGTAAATATCGATTAAATCATCGGCGTGTTACTGATTAAATTGGAATTTCCACTTATGT